>Ga0065711_1027611_pt1 | contig 47607 bp, 25 predicted proteins | sample Hoacrofraction12_FD_59098 | JGI IMG/M metagenome (GOLD analysis project Ga0065711, IMG submission 59098) | Hoatzin crop microbial communities from Cojedes, Venezuela - Epithelial fraction 12 v2 (version 2) | ecosystem: Host-associated > Birds > Digestive system > Esophagus > Crop | place...
CCCCCCCCAGTGACATGGTGGACCGCATCAGCATCCGATTCGGGTGCGTCATGTGGTTTCTCATGTGATGCTGGTCTCGCTGCGCTTTGGAGAGTGAGCCTTTGTGACTCTGCACTCTTGGACAGTAGCATCCAGCAACACAGGAGACTTTGGGAAGGTGGGGGGAAAGAGACACCCCCCCAAAAAACCCCAAAATCCCAGAAAAATAAAGTTAAAACCATTTATTATCGTTATTATTTGTTCTTAACTGCTTTGGCTTTTATTTTTAATTTTGGGTCTTCCCTTTTCTCCGTTCCTGCAGGCATAACGCTGCACCGTTTGGAAGAAGCAAGATTTCCTTTCCTTACAGCTCCGACGCTGCACCGCTCTCGACACAGCCTGCTCTTCCCCCCCATTTACCTGGGTAGCTGCTGCTGTTTCTGCTGCTGCTGGGGCTGCTGCAGTCTCGCTGCCTGTGCTTCGCCCCGGCTTGGCTGACTCCAAACCCAGACTCGTCTGCACATTGCTAAGGAAGAAGAGCGATGGAGCGGCGTTTTTTCTGTTGGTTCTGGAAGCAGAGGGTTGCGATGTGTGATGATTTGGGGGTTTTCTTTGGGGTGGGGGGGGGAGGAGAAAGGAGCAGTGTTAATCTAGGATGGGATGGGTGAAAGCTTAAAGAAATACTATGTAAAGCAATCCAGTGCTTGACAAGGGCATCGGGAGCAAGAATCCAGCCTCTGCTGCTCCAGAGGATTAACCTGGGGAAGCCACAGTGCTGCAGTCGGGTTTCACCTCCGCGTTGTGCTGGAGATGGATAAATAAGGTATCGGTTGTGTCTGCCTCTTCAGGCAAAGCCATGGGAGCAGGAGAGCGCGAGCGAATGCAAACGCGAAGGAAGCAGCAGTGCTACGTGCCGTTTGTCTGATTCTGTGCGTTCTCCTTGCAGAGGGAACGACATGATTAACAAAGCAATGTATGGACGGAGGGACTGGAAACCGTAGCTCGAACATGCCTGGTGCTGTCAGGGAGGGAACTGAGGAGCTTGGTGGCTGCGGCGATATCCCCAGGGAGAACCGCAGCCGCACGCTCTGTGCGTACAGATGTATGTATGTGCTTTTGTGTGCGTGTGAGCATGTATAGACATGAAAGAAAGACATTTCTGACCAATTTACAGGGGGAGTTTGTCACTTGGCTGGGTCAGGCTTGATTGCAGCTTGTATTTTCAGCTATAGCTCTGCACCCATTTCCTGACTGAGGTGGCACTTTGTGAAAACAGATGTAGGCATAATTCTTTTCAGAAATGTGAAAGCAGATCCTTTCCGCTTAACACCTTAAAGCACTGAATCTTCTGCACTGTGCCGAGAGAAACTGGGGAGGGGGGGTTCGTTTTCTCCATCCTAAAATCTTTATAAACACAGCTGTATTCAGTATGGTGAAAAATTCTATACTGTAAATAGAAACGTGATCAATCTAATCAAAATAAATGCGTCCAAGATGACTTCTAGACCAGCTGGCTACCAGAGTCATCAGATGGCTAAATGCTCAACTGAGCATTTATATTCAGCATTACTTTTATATTTTTGAATTTTTTTTTCAGAATTTCAAATTCGGCCTCTAATTAAAAAGAATTCTTCATCTACTGAAAAAAGCAAATGCTTGTATTTGGCAATAGGTTTCTCTGAAATGTACATGGATGTATTTTTTTATTGCTGAACATGCATGGGGGAGAGCGTGTTTTTAGAGCAGGTAGACTTGTCACACTACAGGCATGTTGAGTTTGGTTGGAAGCTCGGCTTGCCCAGGTCCGAACAATGTAGAAAGAGGGGAAACAAGTGCTGCGCTCAGCTAGTAAGGCTTGGCATGGCTGCTAGCAGCTGCCTACCGAGAAAGAGGGGGGATTTTTCCTCCTTTTTTTTTTTCCTTTTATACAAATCCATAGACCATAATGTCATCCTAAAATGTGTACGAGGGAATTTCCCAATAGTCGTGGTGAGCTACCCTGCAAGACGCCTGTCTGGCCCTTCCACTATTTGTTACCCAGCCCACAAAGGCAGCCCTGTGTGTTGGATTGCATTTAGCCAGCTGTTGGAGAACATTCTTCTGCCGGGGGCAAAGGAGTCTGATTACTCCCAAACTGTAGTTTTCTGTTTGCTTAAAGGAAAATAACCTTGGCAGTAAAGCAGGCTCTGCAAAGGACTTTATGCCACTCCTATACCTTTCTGAAACTGTCGTGTGCTTCTAACTCGGGTGGTTTAAAGAGAGCGAGGAGGAGGAAGAGAGACTCTTAACTCACAGCTTCAAAGCTGCAGAGACGAGCAAAATGTCAGCAGCTTGTAATTAGGAGTCCACGGTGACGTCAGCGACTGTATCTCTCCAAGAATAGCTATGTGATATGTGCCACAAAGCAAAGGAAGACAGCCATAACCTGGTTATCAAGCCTGGTTCAAACAAGACAGAGCAAAATGGATTAATGAATCTATTGTGTTCCTAAATCAGATGTGAATGGATTACACGTACAAGGATTGCTGACTTCTGCAGCAGTGAAGGCTGAATTATCAGCTTGTCAGAGGGCATGCATTCGCCGAGTGAAAGTGTGAATCCTTCAGAAAAAAAACGCAGACGAACCGTCTATCCTAGAAAATGTCTTTCCCAGCTCGGTCCTGCACAGGCGGCTGCGTTACACGGAGGCATGCTCTGAAGGGAGAGACCGGCAAGCCCCATGGAGGTGTTTAAAGGGAAGGGTGTAATTAAATACCAAGCAGGCATGTTGAAATTCTGTTCTGGCATTACAGATTTGGTACTGAAATACCGCCCCAAAGAAGGCTGTCTGGGGTCTGGTGTGGTTTCTATTAAGGCTTCTCTGGTTAAGAGCGAGGGGGAGGGAAAGGGCTTCGTGCAGCATCTTGCAGCCATGCAGAAGTCCCCAGGGCTGAGCTGGGAAGGGGGATGCACGCCACTATGTGCTCTTAAAGGCACATGCCTGGGCCCTGCCAGCAGCTTTCTGACCTCTTTTCTGACTTATTTTTAGGTCTGTGCAGGCAACTCGGCAGCGCTGAAGCAGTGAGATTGCAGGGGGGGCTTCATCTGCTCCGACTGGCCTTCCTCCGCGTTGTGCTTGGGAGAGGTTTCCAGGGCGTTGATCAACGCCCCTCCACAATATTCAGCGTGCGTGTGTGTCAGTGTTCATGCCGCCCAACTGCCAGAAGCCTGGCGTGGTTCCCTGCTCCCAGCAGAAGTCGGTCGCAGTTCAGATCTGTTTATGTCGCTCTTTAATTTACCAGGGTAGGTAGATTGCATTATGCAAACAGTGGGGTGGGTGGTGTTTTTTTTTTTTGGAGGGGGCTGTGAACACAAATTTGTAGGAGGAGATGACTCTGTATATTAAACCAATAGCTCTTTGAATTGTGTGTAATATAATTTAAATATACTTGCTTTAATTAATGGAAGTTTACAAAAGCTGGCATTGTCTGAGGCTGTTTAATTTACATCTTGGGCTTAGTCAATGAGCATAACCTGGCTGATTAGAAAAGCGTATTCTGCGCAGCCAGCAGGGTGAAAGACATTATTTTATTTGTGTTAGTTCAAACAGCTGGTCATTAATGCAGGCCCCATCTCCAGAGTGAAGTGCTAGTGGACATGAATGGCTGCCTGATTAATGCTGCCCCTCGACGGGTCCTTCCTCCAGCAGCGCAGCAGAATAATGCGGCGTGATTTGATTGCGCCCTAACAGGGTAGTGTGTCATTGTGTCACCCAGCAATCGAGGTTATTATGGGGCAGGGCAGACAGACGGGACAGTGGGGTTACTAGACCGTGGCATTTTTAGAAATGCAGGCCTGACCTACTTAGAGTTATTCTTGCTGGCTGGCAGCTGCCTCGTGCAGGGTTCCCCGGATAGGCTGCGGCTGTTGCTAGGGGGAATTAGCATGAATTTTTCCACATACAGACTCGGTGATTGAATGATAAAAGCTGACTGGAATTAAAGAGATTCGGTTCAGTATTATGCAGATTTATCTTCCTCATTTTTTTTTCCCCTCTCTCCAATGCACAAAAAGGAGCAGAAGGCAGTTGGTTTCCATTTATTTTTGACCTATTTTTTTTTCCATGGGAGGGCAGGACTGTTGTGAATTTTTGATCATCGTTTACTATTTAAGCCGTTGAAATGATACGACAGTGGACATGCATCTTTAATGTATGGGAGATTGAAATGCTGTCTTTTTGGAAGGGAATGAAATGCATATATTCTGCGTTCTGGTCAGACTGCCGCCTCTTTCTATTTGAAGCTATGTCAGATTGCCTCGTCTGGAAAGGGGAAACATATACCAGGCTTTATTGCATAACATTACTCTTGGTTATTTTTAGCTATCTGTACTTCACAAAATTAGTCCTATGTTTATGTTGGTGGATGAAATTAATCCCTGGACTATGTCTCCTACATGCAGAGACAGACGCCCAGGGTATGCTGCAGTGTTGTATGTTCATCTGAAAAGGTGTTTACACACTACAGACATATCAACACCACATAGCTAGCAGAGAGCTGATGCCTGGCCTGTAATCAGCTCAGTTAGAGAATCTCTTCTGGATTTTGGAGTATTTTTCAGGCTTTGGTTTGAAAGCTGAGCTCTCTAGATGGACCTTTTTTATTTATCTATGTCTGCCTAGAATAGCATTATCTTTTCAGAGAACTCCGTGCTCCCTCAGGAAGCAAATAAAAACAATACTCAGTGAAAAATCCTTTGATGTAATTATGAATATTTCCTTTGTTATTATCAGTAATTGTAGAAGATCTTTGTTTAAACCACAATTCCCCTCTGTGTGATCCTTTACCATGCAAAGAAGTTACAGTTTAGTGCTTATAATTTTAAATTAATTTTTCGTGGCAAAACCTCATGATGCCACACTCACAGAACTGGGAATTTTCAAAGTAAGAGGCAATTGCGAATGGGGGAGAGGGACCCAAAGGTCTTTGGAATTGCAAAACAAAATAATGTGACCTGGTGCTGAAAAGCAGTGAGCTCCTTTGTGTCTGAAATGGTTTCATTTGAAATATGTGGATGAACAAAATACCTTTTAGAGGGATGTGAGAAGCCTGCATGTCTGTCTGGGTGGCCAGCAGCTTCCCTGGATGCAGAGCTCCCCTGCCTTGGCCGCTGGAGTTTCTCAGGAAGGTATGAAGAGGAAGCAACTGGAAATGAAGACGAGCATTTGAAGGCATTTTGTGGCCGAGGCAAAGCATTAAGTTCCTACAGTAGTGAATTTCCAATGTCTCTTTCCTGGCCTTCTTTCATTACCGAAACTCACACCATTTCCTTCTCTGCTCCTTCCCGACGGTCCTGTGAAGTGACCGTTTGTTAGTGAAAGTGAGGAGAGGCACTATTTGATGCCCAGTATTTGTGTTCTCCTTGGCTGTCCCTAGAGGTGACTCCAGAAAGTGAAACTGCAGTTTTGCTCCTACTTCCCTTAGCAATATTCTCTTGATCAAAGCTTGATCTCTTGATTCGCTTTCCTGCGGGATGCTGTCAGTGGCTGTGGCTTCCTACCTGGGCTGTGGTTTTCACATCAGTCTTCCCAGTTTATCTCAATGTTGTGTTATCTGCTCAGCTTCTGCACAGTTGCTGTCCCCATAAGGAACAAGTTCAAGTGATCAGAGGACAGGGTTGGAGCTTGGCCGGGTTCAGTCCATCCCAGTGCCTCCTTTGTGGCTCGTACCCAGGTGAGCAGCCCCTTTGTTAACAGAAGGGAAGTACTGGCATGGAACTCCCTTCCTTATGGGAGGAAAAGCCAACATCGCTTTTGGGATGCTAGGCAACAGCCAACCTTTGTGTGCAATGGTCTGTTGAGGTTCTTACCCTCATTGGTTGTAGCCTGTTGTAGTTTCATCCAATTCACCTGGGTTATTAGCTAACTTGGACTTCAGCAAACCAAAATGAGCATGCAATATTATACTAATTTCAGCAGAAACCTATTTGCTAGAAAAACTATGTGAGTGTTGTCTTATTTTGGTATATTCCTGTTAAGAAAGAGGGACTCCAAAGAAAAGCAACAAACAGCATAAAGAGTATACTCTGTGGAAAAAAGCTGTATGCTTGATGTTTTTTGGGATTTCAGCGCAGTAAACATTTATAACAAACATCAAATCAGACAGTTTAACAAACCACCGAGTGATATATTAAATATAAAAAATGTAGTGCACCAGAAATTTTACTCAACATTAGGTTACTTTTCTGAACGTCTCTTTAATGAGAATTGTTCAAAATAAATGAATGTGTGAATAATCTGATCATAATGCTTTGGGTAATTACAAGCAGCAGAAATGTGAAGTTAATGAAACAAAACCAAAATCTGAGCTCTGTCTGTATGTATAAAGCATAAGAAACAGGACGCCAGAGGAGTTCAAAATATATTTCTGCCTTGAAAATACTGTCAGTTGTGCACATTCCTTTGAAAAAACATGTTATTCATTTTCTGATGAGCTCCTCTGAGTTTTCTATTGTTGCAGCAACTTACACCTCCTACCTGGAAGTTCCTCACCTACAAAAGATTGTCTTGCATTGTTCAATGTTCTTGTACCATGACCTCTCCTGTGAGCTATGAAGGATCTGTTATGCTGCATTTCATGCTCTAGGGTGGCTGAGCAAGTTTTGATTTACTGGTAGCATATGCAGGCCATAATTTCTACTTTTATTTCTAGCTAAAGACCCAGAATCCTGCCTCCATTTGCAGCCGTGAGGTGGCTGTGCTGCTTGGTGTATTCCTGACCTTGAAGCCTTGGTTGGTCATGGATTTGTTGCGCATTTTGCGATATCATTGCAATTTTGTTTTTCTGAAAATGATCAGAGGCTTCACAGGATATAGAGCGGCACATCTAGATTCCCGTGAAGGGATTACAGCCACTGGGAGTGTGTTGACTCCCAGTCTTCACCTCCTGCCAGGGCCGTAAAGATCAGTTCTTCTGCAGCAAATGTGTTTCAGTTCTGATTTCAAACCAAAAGTAAGAAGAATTGTATTATATTTCTTAAAAGATTGGCAGTTGGCATATTCCTTTTTATTGCAGTACAGTAGGGAATACAAATGTTTTACAAATAAAAATAACCCTTACAATATATTTTTATGTGATCCATTAACACGGAAACAAATTCTGTAACATACTACCAGCCGCCAGGAGCGGTGGTGTTGTGGCTCCCACATCCATGCTTTTCCTGCATCCACAGGTATGTGTGTCTATATGTTCAGAGATGCTGTATACATGTAGTGTGCATGAATGTGTATACAAGATACAAGCATAACTTACACAAATACAGCACTGAAGCATATAGTATGTAATCACAGTTGCCTCAGGGTAGTACCAAAACCTGTGCCTCTGGATGCGTGATGCTGGTTTCTGTATGATGAAAAGTGGCTTGTCATAAAATTCATGCAATTCTGGCAGTAGCATAACCACTGTGTTAATTCTGTCATCCCAGTCACCACCGGCAACCACAAAAAAATCACGATACTGTGTAATATAAAGGTAACAAGAAGGATAGTGTGATGAAAAGTAGGGTATATCTAGATAGATAGGATTCAATAACAACTCATTCCCTTTTTGTAGTCAATAGCAGCGTAAAACAAAATGCATAGTGGGCTGTTTAAGAGGGAGATGTATATTTTATATTATCGTTAATTCTTCCTTCCCGCTTTTAGGCCACACCTACTTCAAAAGTGTATCCAGACTCAGATCTTGACAGAGATCGTGACCCTGTTGAAACCAATGGCTGTTTTATCCTGGAATTCAGTGGAGCCGGGCTTTCATCTCTGATATTTTCTCCTGAACACGTCTTTTTTTGTGTTCTTGCTCCAAAGTGTAGTGTTTCTATTTCTGCTTTTTTATTTCTCCTCTGTTCTCTGAAAATGGTTTGAAAGCTTACTTTTTTGAGCAACATACTATACATTTGCTCTTGAGTCAGAGAAAATGTGGGTAAATAGCATTTCACTGCCAAGCAGGTAAGGCTGAGTTGTGGTTAGTCTCCATAGGTATGTTTTTCCGTATACTTCTGCTTTCATCATAAAATGCCTTTACTTTTGATGAAATGGAACAAGTGAAAAAAACAAATATGCCAGGAAGAATCTGATCTCTAACAGGCTGAAGAAACAGATAATGAGATGGCTCGTGTCTTGACCTACAAAGCTAAGGCTCATAGAAATGTAGAGGGAGGCAGAACACAATGATCTTTAAAAAGAAATGCTTTCTAGCTCTCTAGCGACTTACGCTGTTATCATCGTTGAAGTTAATGGTGGATTCCTTTTTCTTTTTCTGACGCTTCAGTGTTGCATAAACAGTACTCACACCAATCATCAGTGAAGTTGATCTGGAGGCAGGTATACCACTGTTGTGGCTGGATTTACCATTTTTTAATTTGTTTTATGCAGACACAGTAATTAGGCTTTTCAGAGGTCAAATTTTTTTTGAAATGTCAAGGTTGGAGGCATTTGGAATAATAGCAGTTCTAGAGGACAGTGGCGACAGATTTTGTGTAGTATTTATGTCATTCAGAAAGAATGTGAAATGGAGGAGGTAGGGCATTTTGCTGCATGCTTGGTGTGGTTATGCTTGAAACAAATGGCTGATGAATCTCAGTTTAGATCTCCTGTTCATGACCTCTGATGATGGCAACGTATTGTAGCTCTCACCTGCAATTCCTGTGTGTATGCACAGGCACACATACGCACCGTTTTAGCTGAGCTAAAACTGCCAGTGAAGTCATCTTCGCATTACTCCTTTGAAACCCAAACCTACAGTTGTTTACAACTTGCAAGTTCTGCTCTTTCCCCCCATGCCGCCCCTTTCCAATGGTTGGTAAGATTATGTCCCTTCGTGAGTTTTGTGGATACATCCTTTTCATGGAGCAGCAGAAATTCCAATGCACTCCAGTGCCCTGTTTGCTCTGTCACAGCCAGTTGATCTTGTTTCCATCAAGTGTTTTCTGTTAACAGCCAGGGAGCAGCACACTTGTCTTCGCATTGGACTTTTGATTTCTTGGCATAATACTCACTGTTCCCAACATTTATGTGATTGTGAAGGGATACTTGTACACGTGAAAAATAGCCTCCTATGATGCCTGCATTTGTAGTGTCAGTTCATATTTGATATGAGTTTAGCTGAAGATGAGATGTGAAGATTAAGCACTGCCCTCTGAAACATTTTCCCTTGTTTTGTGAGAGCAACCTCATTTCTTTTAGAAGAAGCAAGTGAATGGCAGGTCAAGGGCCCCAAACGGACAGATGATATTTGATTTCACAAATCAGGTATTTACGTTAGGAGATGTTCCTAAGAAGTAGGACAGGGAACTAATGCTGTGCAGATCATCTTGTTTTCAACAGTAGATCATCTGAAATCAGAGCTCTGAGACTGAGCAAAAGTCTGGTACTGGCGGAGCCGTCAGTGAGCTGGACTGACTTGGGCACAGCGCCTGCTTGCACAACTCTCCAAAGGGATTCTCTGGAGTTGCAAGTGCTGCCAATAGTTTGTTGTCATCTTTGCTCAGCCCAGCTGACGCTCTTTTCAGTTCAGTGGTAATTGTAAGGAGAGGTAATACCCTTTATTTAAGCCAGCTCTCTCCCATAAACCTTGGCTTCTTGATAGCCTTAGGTAGTCCTGGCTGCCTCACATTAATGTAGAACTTAATAGGAGTTTGGAGGGTGCAAAAAAATTGGAAGGTGGCCAAGGATTTTGGAACAGCAGCGTTCTGTAGTGGAAGGTTTCTAGATGGGTTGGTCATTTCTGTTGCAGAGAAAATTAGAATAAATGCAAGGTAGTGCAGTTTTGGCTGTACTCCAGTGCTGCATCATGATGGAGAGCAACAAATTCAATTGAAACTCTAGGCTTGCCACAATCGCTTGCTCGCAACACTGCAAATCACATCAGGAGGAGAACAAAACAAAACAAAAAAGAGCCCTGTTTTCTCCAGGACAAAAAGCTTTTTAATAAATGTAGTTTTACGGGTTTTGTTTCAGCCTTGAAGAGTCAGCTCAACGCTCCCATGTATGTTTATGATGTATACAACAGGAACTCAGCATGTATTCACTGGTATTTATTTTAATGTTTTGTATTACTGAGACATTTTTAGCACCCCAATCTTTATATTGTAGGTCGAAAAGCGGACATAAGCAATCGGAACACTGTACATGTGATTTCTCCTGAAAAATATTTCTATTTAAGTCTTTATGCCAGCATACTTCGACATACAGGCAGATCTGGAAAACTTTGGGAGAAAATAAATCATCTGACAGTAAATCACAAAGAACTGGTGTATTATTGGAGAAAAGTCATTCCATAATGTGACCCTTTTTTTAAAAATTATTTTGGTGGTTACAGTTGGTGAGGCTGAATGAAAAGAACTGAGCATAGTCATAAATGCAAATCAGTAATGAGTGTCCCTGTGGAACAGAGAAGTCCCACAAAAGCAGTATCCTGATTATTTCCTAGAGTGAAAGGAGAAGTCTTTTTCAAATAGAATTCTGTTATTATTTGTGAAAGTTATGGTTTTCTATGTAAAACTTGTTCTTTTGGTGGAAAGTGTATATTTTTGTTATACGCTTTTAGGCCAAAGTTGTATGGTCAGAATTCAGAAGCTGGCAAGTAATGCCCATATGAATGAGAAACTGGTGATAGAAGTGAAATGTATTTTTGGGGTAGTTTCGCAACAGTGTGTCTTATTCATGAAGCATGTATGCAATTTTACTTTTCTGAACGTAGGCAAAAATCATCAGAGCACTGTTTGCTTGTTTTCCAGAAATACCCTAAACAGGCATAACTACAAGTGATGTTCAAAAGAAGCTCCATCTTTCCAATGCCACTTTCGTCTTTGCTCTCACATGCTTTTTGCTTGCTTTGTCTGAAATTATCTTACTCCATGGGTCTATGACCAGGAAAAAAACCCTCTCTGTTCATCCACTTGATTTGGTTCTGCACAGGCCCCAAGCAGTTTACATCTTGGGATGTCACGCCTATTGTGTGCAAATGCTTTTAAACATTTGGTTCCCCTTGTCGTTGAGCCATAAGGACTTAACATACGTGCTGGCATTTATGAGGTCTGTGATTATTTCTAGATTCTAGATGGTACCCACGCCTTCCTGCTAGCCACTGGAATATAGATCATATTCAAGCACACATATAAGCATTTTTTTTGGAAAGGATGAAATGGGTTTTTGTCACCCCTTAATCATGTGTTAAAGGGTAGAAAATGCAGGTTTTTTCCTCTGTGAGGTGGATGAACATCAGAGATTCTTCTCTCTCTTTGGGTCCGACAACCCTGCTTTGAAATGTCTTTTAAAGAGATGAAAAAGGTGTAGTTGTAGCTTTAAATCCATGAACTTTGCACACTGCTGAAATAAATGGTTCTCTCTTTTGTTCTGGGGTCCAGGTTGAGATAGTACACAGAAGTAAAAAAATATATATGTCTTCTATTTTATTGTCTCCTGACTTTTCCCCCCTCATTTTAATTTTTTTTTTTTTCAGTCTGGAAAGAAAAGTATGCCGAAATATCCCAGTGTATTGATGTATGAAATCGAAGAAGTTGCTCAGTCTTATGATCCAGACACTGTGCCCTTTGACAGGGTTAGCATAAAAAGAAACATACTGGAAAACACACACCGAAGTATGAAAAATTCCTTAAATTCAGGGTGTGTTCACACAAAGTGAAATTTCTACAGTGTGGAAAGCATTAAACCTGATCCAGAAAAAATGCGTGGTGCCCCAGCCATGGAGATGCGAATCTCTTTAATCCACACAAGCATTAGAAAAATCTGAAACATGTGGAAGTTCAAAAGCTGCAAAGCCGTTACATGACTTCTTATTCATTTCTCAAATATTGTAACTTTCTATTGAACTGTGAAAAGGCTTTTCTTGTATTTTTTTGCTTTTCATAAGCAATAGGTGTTACTAATAATGGTATTGCACATTGTAAAGCTGAAAGTGAGTTTCACTTGGTCATATCTACTTGGATGTGAATTCTTGATTTATTTTAGAGCATTTATGTAGCATTTCAGTAGTTGGTAATGTGCACCTTTTCAGCACTTGCTGTTAGGGAGGGGGCAAAGAGTAAGACGGAGTACAATTTTTAATTTTTTTTTTAGGATTCCAATCAATTTCACAGTAAGTTTAGAAGTATTTTTAATGACTAGCTCTAGTTTTGCGTGAAGGCTGTTTATCTGTGTGTGCACTAATTAAAATAAAAAACAACCCCTTACAAAACCAAAACCAAAGCAACACAAAATATCTTTATTCAGCTTATCTTTACAGCTCTGAAATACACAAAGAGGACCTTTAAGTCTGGTGAAAACTTCCTTCAGATAAAATGGTAAGTTACTATTTGTAAAGGGACAGACCTGCCTGGTAACGGAAATGCTCAGCCCTAGGATTTCCCACTGTCAATAGCCCTCTAAAGCCCAGATATGCCACATCACTCAGGACAAGACAGTCCAGGCTGTCCTTGTGCTGCCACAGGAACCAAACATCCTGCAGAGGCTTGGGCAGCCTGGCAGATCTGGCTTTCTCTCTGAGAGTATTAATTCGTTTCTCATCTGCAAGTGTAGTCTCCTAAGCCTAGTTGTAGGCTTATTTTTGATACCTTTGCCCTTGCTGTGGTCAGTTATAGCAGCCCTCAAGTTTTCACATAGCTGTCTCTTGCTATGGTATGAGTCACGCTTTAGGCTGTTTGCTCCAATGAAGTTCTTGTGGAGATAAAGTTGCTGGGAAGGGGAGGTACCATGTGTCTAATGGTTTTGTTCTACGAGCTGCCAGGGACATAGTGTTACACTGCAACGTCTGAAACAAAAGAAGATCTTAATATATAGTGTAACAGGATTTCTTAAGGACAGGAAGAAAAGAAAGTTTTGAATTGAATTGCCACAAATGACAACAAAGAGTTGGAGTTGGTTTCTAAAATGACATGCAACTGCAGAATCTGACAAAGAGACTCCCATAAAAGTCATTCCCAGAAAAAATGTCTTCTACTCTTAAAAAGACAGGGAGAGGTCTGTTTTCCACACAAAAATAGTTGGCAACCTGACTTTCACTGACTTGCCAAAAGATGTATCAGAAGATTCGAGGTAATCCACGAATTTCTGAGGTGGCGAAGCAGAAAAGTGCAAGTACCCTGTGGGCTGGAGATGAGGGTGACTGTAGGAGCAGAGGGGAACATCAGCTGAGAACTCTGGGATCTCTCGAGGAGACCGTATTCTCGAGCAGTGCTCATCATTTAGAGTTACAAAACCTAAACGGAACAAATGTCTCAAACCTGTGCCAAGACCCAAAGAGTTTGAAGGTAAACATAAGATAAGGATTAGCTGTAGTCATTCTGTCGTTTGCTGCCAAGACCTCACCGCACAACAAAGGACTATTGATCAAAAAGGTCACTTAGAAGAGGGCAGGGTTTGAAGAAACTGAATTAATAATAAAAAAAAAAAAGCCCAAACAAGGCAAATGCAAAAATAGTAACTCAGAGATGGAGTTCTGCTCATCAGGCATTTCTTACATGCATTCTTTTACTTGTCTGTGCAAATACAGTTAATATCTATAATTCTCTTGGTTTGTGCAGTGACATCCCCCTGTAGTCTCCAGAGCTTGAAATGGCGAGTAGTTACATGTGTCCCTCTAAATAAAATGGAAAAGGTGGCAAAAGAAAACATGGTGCTGTGCTTGGCTTTTTGACTTGATGCTGTTCTATTCTTCGTGTCTGGCAGGGACACTTAAGGTTTCACACACACATGATAGTAGCCAGTGGCTACTGACTTACTACTCTTGTATTTAGGCCTTCACGTGGTAGCAGCAGCTGCTAAGGGATATGATCTGAATAATTTGCCATTATCTTGATCTTCACCAAAAAGGCTTCCCTCCTTGCCCTGCCCTGTGGCTGGGGGAAAGGGGAATAATGCTTTGTGGCTGGGTTCGATCTGCAAGTTGATAGCCTCTCGTGTCCTGAAAAATTTTAGAAAAGGACATTTTACTCTTGTGAGGCTGCTGTAAAAAGTTTCTAAAATACAGAGATTCTAGTGTCATCTGCAGATGACAATCTGCTAAATGTGTTTGTGTTTTGGGGGCAAGCGGAAAAAGAACATTCCCCGTGAATGACAAGTGCCAATCTCATAATGTCATATTACCATTATGGATGAATAAAGAAAAAGGCCCATTATGTTATATCTAACTAGAAAGAAACCTAACAAAGAAATACACTGTGCTGTTAGTGAGAGGAAGGACGGACTTGTGGGTAGGGCCCAGGGAGATGTTGGTTCAGATTTCTGGCTCTGCAAGAGACTTCCTCTGTGACCCTGGGCAACTCGCGTACTGCTGTGCTTCAAAACGGCGGCAGCACCCAGACCGGGAGAGAGGTTTCCTAGAGAGAGAAGTTCCCATTTAGGCACTCAAATGGGTGCCTAAGTGGCCAGATCTTCAAGATGGGCAAAGAGGTCTTTTGAAAATCTACAATAAAAGTAGGAACGACAAGTCTTGGAACCTTTTTTTCCTTCTTTTTTTCCCCACTTTTCTTCATTTTCTTCTCTTTTTCCTGTGAAAGTCTGGCTCTGATGCTACTTATTGAGCATTTGAGAATCTGATCCTTGACCTCCCTTGGGATTCTGACTCTTAGTCATCTTAAGGCACGGTTTCCCAGCTGAAAATGGAGATAACAATGCATCCTTTTTCTTACTGTCTGCCAGTGTTGTCTGTTTAGACACCGAGGGGGAGGGACTGCCTTCTACAATATACAGGTTTTTGACCCCAATCTTTGAGACCTATTGGGAGAAAAGGGGACTTTAGACCTCAGTGTGATGTAAGGGAACACCTAAATAATGGTAAAAGCAGTGATTTTGAATAAGTGATGAAGTCAGCTCAGTGGTATTAAAACTGGGTTTGCTCGTTACAGAAAGAGAAGACAATTTGGGTCAGAGTCAAGATTTCTTCAAGACTTGGGAATGTTGAGATCCAGACTTGTGGGTTAAACACATCTCTACCCAGAGTTAGATTAGAGTCTGTGTTGAAGTATGTTTTCAATTAGAGTATGTTAGAAAAGTAAAGCTGAAATTTATCTTAAGTTGTCACAGTGCTTCAAAGCATGGGCTTTTCCTCTCTCTAAGTCCTTGAACAAATGCAGGATGTGTTGAGGAAAAACTGTTTCCAATTAAGTTGATGCATTCTGTTCTTTAATGTTTCAGGACTTCAAGTTTAAGTCAAAGAAAAATCCTGTAGCCAGAGTTCAAAAGGATGATTCAGATGAAATTGCCTGGAAAGCAGTCCTTTGCCTGAATTTCTGTGGCTGCGCCATGTCGGGTCCTCAGATAGCACAGGGTGACACATAGCCATGAACTTCACTGAAACTCTGCTGACTGGCTGGGGACACAGCTCTGCTCTGTGTCAGGTCGCTGGATATGTAAGAGGTGCTTAAAGCATATGGGTTCAGGGAAATGAAAGTGATTTCTCTGTTACTCGAATCCAATGTAAAGTTTTACTGTCCTAAGTGTGCATTGTTCAGTAGAACGAGTTTTTGGATTTCCAAGGGTTTTTCCCTGCCTAAGTGAAGCATTCCTGTTCATCATCCATCATTTTGTGGAGTGCTATCCTGAAAACTTCTGTAATGTTGAAGATTAAAAAGGGATTGAGAACGAGTAATGGCTTTTGCAGGCAAATTTCTGTTTACGTTTGACACTTCTTTGTCAGTTCTTGGAGCTGCTGTTGCAGGGATCCCTGAAGAAATTGCCTTAGCAGTTTTCTGTATGTTCTTTCTCAGATGTGCCACCTCCATCCCTGCTTCCCCTGCACAAACACTTTCCTGCTGAACCCTAGCCTAGCCCTAGGTTATGCCAGAACTTTGTTTGACTCACTGATGTTGACTGCTTTGCAATGCCTGGCCTGCTGAATTTTGTTTTCCCCTCAAGGCTAAACATCAGACTACTGGAAGACGTACTCAAACTGGCTTTGGCAAAGGTAAAATATATGTGGGAATGGTGATAAAAATAAATCCTTGCATTTTTGTGATACTAAATAAAGAAGAAAAACCATGTGACGTAGGAACAAATGTCCAGTTTCTCACTTCGGCCAATATCCTCTTGCAGGAGTCTATGTGACTGGTGGCCAGTGCTGAATGAGTTTTGGATTTTTTAAACTTTGCAAGAAAACTCTTTTTTTAAGTATTTTTTAAGAGTGACGTGTATTGTAGACAAAGATGTTGCTGAAGGAATCCTACTAACATTGTCTACTTAGTCGGAAGAAGTTTGTGCAGATGTTCAGTAATGCATTGACCATCTGTAGGGAGCTATAAGGAAAAAATGTCCATAAATTACTGAATAGCTTTGCTGACGATCAAAATGTTTCTTCAGCTTCTCTTCACAAAGTGAATCTTATTCGTGGGACCCTGGATAATCTTTTCACCATTAATGCAATCTGTCACGTCTTGTGTGTGGGACTGTGCAGTGACAAGTATAATAAAAAGAGAAAATCTTGGATTTCAGCTTCCTACTTGGTTTTAGTGTGTTTAATACCAGAGATAAACAACTGGGTCATTTAGAAGTTGAAATATTGAGTTAGGTTATGGATCCAAGTTATCTAGTTGGCCAGAACTGTGAGCCTACTACGCTTGGTTCTCTTAAAACCAGGCACAACTTGTTTTGGTACTCTTAAAATATTTCTTAGATATCTGGCCCCTGAAAATATAAGAAGATATTTAACATAACATTACACCACTCTGTAATTCAAAATGATATGTTTCTTTAGGCTTTTTCTTGAAAAGTCAGGTTAGACCTCTCTTCCATTCTAAAGTCTAAACTTTTAAAATTTTTTAACTGCAAGCTGTTTTAACTAAATTTCCTGGGCTCAGAAGATACTGGAATTTTGACGTATTTTGATCTATGCACCAAGGGATAATTATTCTGTTTCAGGATGATATTTGGTTGTATTATCCACGAAAAGTGTGCTGTTACCCTTGTCTATGTCTGTAATCCTAACAGTATGTTCTTTTCATAGAAAGAGGGTATGTTCGTCTCTTAGTATATGTAAGAAAACCCAAGAAAGATAACCACAGTGTCACATGGATCCCCACAGAGCTGGGGATAATATTATGAATGCCCTCTTAAAGAGGGATTAAAAAAGACATTTATTTTACTTTAGAGAAATGTGGAATATTAGATCTCATTCTGGAAATCTGGGCTGTGACTACTTTCTGCCTAGAAGAATGCGCATTTTATGTTCTGTGTATGACTGTATCCTGGTCACCACTTTGAATTGATTGCTGACTGACTGAGTGACTCCTGTCCGCTTTCTAAACCACAGCAGAAATATATTTCAGTGAGATGTCAAACTGAGATTATTTGAATGAGCAGATTTTAAAAAAGAAAAAATAAATGTTAAACATATTTAATAACAGAGTATCAAAATCTTTTTCTGTAAACAGACAGGTGCCTGACTTAAAAAGAATGAAGAAATCTCCTTCCAAACTAATGAGTCTAAGAGACTTTTATTTAAAATCTAGCATATATTCCAGAGTTTAATTGACATGCCTTCTTATTTACTTCGAGAATCTATTCTGAAATTATTTTTTGTTGCTGTAAATGTACTACTAGTTTCCTCCAGACAAAGGACTGAATCACATTCACCATGAACTATATGCATTGCCCGATACGTGCAGCATGGAAGAGTGCAATGTGTTTATATCATTTTTTTATTTCTACTGTCCTTAAAACATTTAAAAAAAAATACTTAAAACTTATTTGAAGAGAAATCACCGCTGCTTTTGCCTGAAGAGCATCAGTGTTTTTATGACTGGTGAATATGACTGGTGACGTGACTCAGCTTTAACAGCAGTGACCTAGATCTTGCAATAACGGACATTATCTTGGTAGTCATAGTGGAGACATTTGAATGCTTCTGTTTTGCGTGAGACTGGATGCAGACAGATTACACCATAGCAAGCAGATCCCTAATGGTCAGAGCTGCTGTGCTGTATTGACACACGGTTTGAGAGATGGTTTAAATATTATCAGTAGCTTTTCAGGTGTTGAGTAAATAGGGCGTATCAGTAAGCACTATGGATGACATAGCAAAATTAAGGATTTTACATCTGCTTAATTTAAACAAGACCATTTCCAGCAACAACTTATACACGTTTATAATACAACAAAAGACAGCTAGGACGTTGCAGAGACATTGACTGGTCTGTCTTTTGACAGAAGGATGGCATTTTGAACCATCCCTACTTGACAGGCATCATACACTTTTACCCACCTGCCGATTGCTGCTCATGATACTAATTTAATCTCAAGTTTATTTTGACAGAGAAGCGTGTCTGTTGTGGCAAAAGCACCCATGCACAAGATATTTGTGGCCAACACATCAATAGCATGAGTGTGGGGCCCAGCTCTGAAGATTACCTGATGACTCCAGCTCTAGCCAGCTAACACTTTGTTACCTCAGTGAGCTTTTCAGGTTCCCAAAGTTATACATGTACCGGAAAAACTTTGATAGGTCAGTGATTAAATGACTTTCCTTCCTCTCTTTCATCCTTCCTTTCTTCCCTTCCCTCTCCACCATCTGTCCGGCTTTCCAAAGAATGTATATTGATTTTTGGCCCTAAATTATCACTGAGACATTGATGGACAGAGAATTTCATTGTGGCATTGTTGTGCACTGGTCAGATTCTTGTATACTTTTTCTAACAAATAACACTGCTGCTGTGAGTTTTTGATTATTTAAGCTGAAGACACCTCAACATTTTTGGGTGCTTGAATACTTGCATTAATTTAACAATATATAAATGATTACTGTATCATATTAAAAAATGCCCACCTTTGGGCTGAGTTAGGACTGCATCTAAAACACTGAAAAGAGATCCTAAGGGCTTTAAGCTGAGTCTTTACATGAATTCATGGATGAGTTTACTTGGAGAACATTGACTGGCACTGGAAAACAGAAGCTGGACAAAATTAACAGCAAATCCTCTCAGCAAAGTAGATCTGTTGACTGTCAGCTGCCCTAGATTTTAGAGTGCAAAACCTCTCAGAAGGTTGCTGAGCATCAGTGGCTCAGAGAGTTGGGGAAATTAGCCTCTGGTTGTGAAAATAATTGGATTCCATTTGGGGAACTTTCAAACTTTAATATCTTAAATATTTGAGTGTAGGAAAAGCAGTTTCTTTTCATTACTGTGTTTGAAGGGCTGGAGGGTATTTTCTTTCTTTGGTTTTAATGCTTAATTCTCCTCAGAGGATCTTCGCATACATGCTGCTCTGTAAAGGCCACCTTTTGTTATTCGTACTGAAGGACCTGCCTCCCTCCTTCTCTTCCCTCCCCAGAACACCCTGTAAGTGGGTCAGTAAAAACTGGCACAGTGAGAGCAATCGCTCCAAATGGAGAAACAGATAGCACCTCCAAACATCCCAAAAGCACACACACCGCTTCAACAGCCCGCCCTTTCACCATGGGTAAGGTTTCAGTGAGGCTTGAGAAAATCAGAAGGGTAAAACCTGATTGTTAAAAAAAAGTCATAAAAAGCTGCCACTACTTCCTCTTGAAGATCTCTAATATTTCCTGCGTGTCTGTAGCGGGGCTGTATTTGCAGTAGTAAGTCTACTTATTCTTATCTCAGCTATAGTGCTAAACAAAGGGATTCTTTTTCCCTTTCATTCTTCTAAAGTGAGTTTATGGGAAGTCTCTCTTTTTTTCTCAACCTCAAATTGATACAGATAATAATTCACATGCTTTTTGATAGCTCTTTCCAGTACTTCATGAATAGCTGTTAATTTTAATGATCCTTCAATCTTATATTTGAATGCAACACTACCCATTCCCCATACGCTCTGGAGGATGTATGTCACAGAATATATATTAATTATGTAGAATTGTGTAAACAGTTTTTTCCAAAAGCACCAGGGCTATTTAGTCATCCAGACATTACATAATAAAAGTTCATAAGTTGAAAAGAATGTTCTCAATCATTTCTGCTCAGTAAAAGAGAGGTTTCAAAGGTACAAATGGAAATCAGAATTCCTGGAATTCAGAACTGAAACATTCACCTTAGAAATAACACAAATGATTACAATTAATAATTTAGCTGAAAAGGCTCATACACATGTGGATATACATGCATGTGTACGCACCTTTATCTATCTCTGCGTTTCCTAGAAGTTGATTTAGAAGCTTAGACTGGAACAAATCTGGCTGCTAGAGAGAGCTCCCCTGTGTTTAGTGAGACATTGCATGGCCACAAATGCTAATCAGCACAGCTCAGACAGCTTCACACTTCAGTGACCACGAAAGAATTCAGTTTCAATGTGAGATGTGGAAGTAGAAGAACTGCATCCATCTGGGTGTCAGCGAGGCTATAAAATCCACAGCATAATGCACTGCAAGGGAAAAGGGCTGAAAAACCACTTGCAGACGTAATGTTGACAGGGACAAAGTGAGGGATCCAGAAGGAAATATGAAGGAGAGAACTATGGAAAATGCTTACAGCCTGAAAAAGAGTTTAAATGAATGTTCAGAAGAAAGAATTTTTCTACTTGTCCAATAGAAACATCAGAAGGAATTTTGAAAACTGGGTCCTAGGTATGTGGAAACTTGATAATTTATTCCTAATTACCTTGATATAACTCAGGCTATGTGGCTTAAATGAGGCTTTGACAGATACACAGCTAGTGTCAGAAAGAGAACATTTAATTACATGAATCTGATTAAAAGCTACTGCCTTGTAACAATGAAAATAAATGAAGCATCAGTTAAAAAATATAACAAATAGTTTGAAAGTGCTGAAGATGTCAGGGTTCATTGTTTGATTTTAAGGTGAAATTGGAAGTGCACTCTGTATCATTCAGCTTACCCGTTCATGGAGACTTCATTGAAGAAAAGCGGTGGGGAGGAAAGATAAGAGGGAAAAAATGGTGCTTCCAGCAGATCCCATAAAATTATGCACTTTTTTCTCAAGGATTGAGATTAATCTTTAGTAGTTGTACTTGAACTTAATATGCCTTTGTTCATAAAAGATATTAAATTTTCTTTTCTGAACTTGTCCCTGTACTTCTAGTATAAAATTTTACATTCAGTATTCTCTCCAGACCTGGGCAATTTCATTTCTCTGTACCCATTTCCATACATACAACAAGCAGCAATGATTAGACTGGTAGAGCACCTCTGTTTGCTCAGCAACAACATCCATTCACCCCAAACCCTTCCTTTGCAAAGTCTGAAACCGTTGCATTATGTACTTCTGCTTTGTATCATCTTTCCTGTTGTACAGGGTAATGCCACTTTCTCAAAACCAAATAACTTCTGTGAAGATTTTTGAGTAGAGTTGAATTCAGTGTTTTGACTTGAAAGTAAAGGATGATTCTTCAGTCAAAGTTCTTTCTCTTTGGAAGAAAAGGTGAAGATTCCCCTCACAGAAGTTTGTGAGGCAGATTGACTTCATGAAGAAATTAATAAAGTCATAGAAAAAGTGCCTGTTGGCAGAAATGCATCTATGTAATTCTTTCAAAAGTCTACAGGTCCCTTAACTTAGATAGAACCAAACTTCTCCAATGTTACTAGATTTAAGAGAAATTAGGTGATTTTTTTCTTCTTGGTCAAAGAAATATACTTATTTCTTGGAGCTATGTGTCGGTAATAAAATGTGAGAATGAAATATGCTCTTACACATCTCTCCATGAAGGTAAGTTGTCGTTTTTTGCAAAGATTTTACTGGTAGTAGTAGAATCCTATAGGAGAATTTGTGCTGTTTGTAATGAGACAAATTCTTTTCTGACTGTCCTCTTGGATAATTTTTAGTGCTTTTGCACCTCATTCACTGTTCTTGATTACTATCAGGTAGATAGTTCCTCCTTTCTTCTTCACCATTTTTACCTCTTCTGAACTCAAATTAACCCCCTTTTTAGCATATTTTTTTCTGACCCTGCCAGCCAAGGAAGGTTCTAAAGCAAACAAAAAGAAATCATTTTCACACAACAAGTTGTGGAACTCACTGCTGCTGGCAGTTTTGGAAAACAAAAGTTTAAGCATTTTAAAGTAAGGATATCAATTTTTGCGCAGAACAGCCTATGGTAATATTCAATCTGATGGCTGCATCCAATATCTTCTCTAGAAGGTGCATCACCTCCTGCCTATGGAGGACTCGAGAATAAAAGCTCTGCCTGTCTCTCACTTGCCATTGTTAGAAATGTGACAATGGACGAGATAGTTCTTTAGAGCGAACCAATGCTTCAGTTCCTGTGTAAGGCACTCCTTCTCCTCTCAGGTATCATATTTGCCTGCTCAATTACATGTTTGATCTGCATTGTCAGTGTCCAGCTTAGACTGAAAATTCTTTAGGGCGAAGGTAATATCTTCCTTTTAATGATTGCCTTGTATATAAAGTCAGGGGCATAAATAGTCATAATACTAAATACAAGGAAAAGTCCAGTTCTGCCCTGGTGTAAGTGAGAAGCAGGATGCGTTCTCTGACATAGACTTCCTAGTTTATGATTTACATCAGTGGATGTCTATGATCAATATTTTCATAGTGATTTCTAATTTTTCTCCAGAGAAACCGAAATGGAGGGTCGTTTTGCGATAGTCTGAGATTTTTTTCTTATGTAGTTGACTTTTTCAAGTCTAATGGTTAATTCTTGAATAGGAAGTGGTTTTTGCCAATTTCATAATACCAGATGGAAGCTGGGTGATGTTTTTGCCTTTAACATATGCTTAGATGGTATCTGTAGGACAGTATCTCAAGAATAGAGAGGAAAGAAAGGATTGCAGCACAGAAAATTGTGTTTCAATGTGTTCCATTGATAATGGAATGTATTAGCAGAAGAGAGCAAAAACAGAATGATGAGCCCTTGTTTAACTGCATTATTTTTTAACAAACAAATCTAGTGGTCATTTATCCAAACATTAATTATTAAGTGTTGGCACAGTACTTAGAGTATCTGTGCATTTCAGTATGACTGCTCATAGATGTTATCTTAAGAGCTGGCAGGGTAATATTGCAGAGTGACTGGAACCTTTTGAACTCATCATTATGACATCAGCAAGTAAAATCTCTGAAGTGCTCTGACCTGAGAATGCTTTAATTGTAGTTGTTGAAACCTGGTGTACAACAATGGCTTTGTATCCAGATGGAGAAGGATGACAGCGTGGTAAACTACACATTAGACAACTGATATCTTGCATACAGAGGAGGGCAACCATGCAGGAAACCAGTGAAATCTATTGCTGAAGTTAGCCTTCAAACAGGGGCCTCTTAAATCTCAGGAGAGATTTCGGACATGGGGGTTATCGGTATTAGAATCATAGAATACCAGATTGGAAGGGAACTCAAGGATCATCTGGTCCAGACTTGCTTGACAAAAGCATGGTTTAGACAAGATGGTCCAGCACCCTGCCCAACTGAATGTTAGAAGTGTCCAGTGTTGAAGAATCAACCACTTCCCTGGGGAGATAATTCCAATGACTGATTGCTCTCGTGAAAAATTTTCCTCTTGTGTCCAGTCGGAATCTCCCCAGGAGTAACTTGTCCTCATTACAGCTCATCTTTTTCATGTGACTCCTTGTAAAACGGGAGTTTCCATCTTCTTTGTAGCCACCCTTTAAATACCAGAACATGGTGATGATTATTAATTATTAATATTATTAATATAGTGTGTTCAACTGTCTCCACCTTACGGGGACAATATCTGGTTCTTACCTGTGAGACTTGTAGAAAATAGCTCTGCCAGCTATGCGCTTGAGTAGATAACTTGCCAGTGAAATACCGGGTAACACAGGGTCAGGAATTGTTGACAAGGTGCCAGAGTTTGTTCTTGTTATAGCACAGTGACTTGCAACGTGTGAAACTGCCACTCTTGTAAGTGAGAAGCATCATCAAATGCAGTGAGCTGATTTTCCTCCTGTAGATCCTTGGAGTAGCAGCTACAAATCCCCTGCTTGTGCAGCCTGGGTGCGCAAAGGGGAATGACACTCTTTAATACCAAAAGTAACCATGCTTACTGAAGGCTATATAAAGGTTTCATTTTTGACTTAGGAGTTGTTTGTAGAACTTCAACCTGTATTACTTGAAATAATAGAGCTGTCACTAATACGATATATTTAAAAGCGGGTGCAAATTACACCCTTTTGCAAGCGCCTGCTAGGTAATAGCAGAAACAAAACAATAGAAATGAGGCAGACCAGTGAGAGGAAGCAAACATAAATTTAAGATGCTGTATCCTAGGGAGACATGAGTAGCTTCCATTATGAATAATTCTGCTTCTCGTAATTTATTTCCTGTCTCAGTACTCCAGCATTTCTATTATTCTGTAGGGCATCCTATTACTGATTTAGATCAACAGGAGACTTCCCAAGGTGTTTGTTCTGCACCCAGTTTTACATGCAGAATAGCTGGGAGGGTGTGGACAGAAAGTGAAAGAAACAGCAGTTCTAATTTCAGTGTTTCTTCATTTGTAAATCACACTTTGTTTTGCAGGAGTCTCTTTATATTTGGTCTTTGCATATAACATACTATTTAAAAGTGCATTTTAAGTGACTGTGATTTGATTGCATATATTGTCCTAATGAGTTCTGGATATAGGTAGAGAGCTAAATGATGAAGCCTTGTTTTGAAAAGTCTGTTGCATTTAGTTCTGGCTTAGTAAATGAAGCAATAGCTCACAAAGTGTTCACAAGCTTTAGAAAAGCTGTATATGGTTCTGTAAGTAGCTAGGAGGATTATGGATAGGTTTTCAGGCAATGTTACGGGTCATAATACCATGGTTTCAAAGTCCAAGTTTGCTTTTTACTGTTTAGATAAATCTTCAAAAAAGGGTGCCGTTAGGAATACTTGTGTAAGAGTCCTGAAGGAACACAATCTCCTCCTTTCTGCATGTCATAGAAAACTGGTTCCTGCCTGTTTTCTTCCCTAAAAAACCTTTTTATTTCCTGGTGACTCTAAGGCTCATTCTTTTAATCACTTCACAACATGCAGAGCTGATGGGTCGGGGTCTAGAAGATTTCCCCATCCCCACAGATATTTTCACAGTGCAGCTGTTGATCATGTGAACATATTCATGCTTCCTTCACAGCTGACACCCTGCAAGTGTCTGGTGTGCCTGGAGATGGTAAATGTGTTCAGAGCAAAAGGAGCTTTCTTCTGATAGGGGTGGCATGTCTGAAGGGAGTCTGAAGTGAAAATATGTTTTTCTCCTATTGCATTTAAACAATATAGGCTATTAATGAATGAGAAGCAAGTGTGTCATGCTGGGGGTTAAGGATCTAGGAATCCAGACATCAGAAAACCAAACTGTTTTTTTTTTTGTTGTATTCCCTTAGCAGGGGTTTCAAAGCGATAAAACTAAAGGTTTCACAAATTTTTAGCTTGTCTTGCCTCACTTTTTTTGTAAGGGATTTTCTTTAGCTGCCTCTTTAAAGCTCTCTTTTGCTGTGAAGTTTATTAAAATTTTGACAGCTGTCAGGCTATGTATGTGCTGAGATGTTGCCTATCACACTGACCAGCTGTATCACTGCTTCTTTGTTCTTCCATCTGTCTGTCTTTTTCTGTTTGTCATTTTTTGTCCCTCTCGTACTATATGTGCCTTTGAGACAAGCAGAGTTTCTGTAAGGTGTTTTTTACAGCACCCACACAATTTCTTCTGATGCATGTCATCCACTTGTGTTTTGTTCTGTTTATTGGGTCCCCTTTTCTAGCCAAAAAAACTCCTATCAGGTGAAAAAAGAGCAACCCTCCATTATACAAATACAGGAAATCTCATATGAATGCAATTATAATTTTGACAAGAGTCTAAAGTGTTTAAAGATGTATCTCCAAGGCATTAACTTCTGTCAGTGCTTGCTTCTTCACTAAAGCAGAGCTTATGCCTTTTATGCAAGGATTGAATAATCCAGCCAACTAATTAACTGTACCTTCTCTCATTTTTTTGAACCCTTTCATTTGAGATTGCATGCATGTTTCCCTCTGTAACCTAGTGAACCTAATATAAGACAGGGAATTGTCATTTGAGCTAATCTAACCATATTCCTTTCTCTATTTAAGGAAATAATAAGATGACAAGGACACATTTATTTAATATCAAATTATTCAAGTCTTCTGTGTTCAGTGAAGCTCATTTAAACAAAAATGTGATGAAGGAATAAATATGTAATGATGAGTAAAATAATGCATAGTGGGTACAGATGACATATCTAATTCTAATGTTAACGGACTTAGTACCAGAAGATAGACATTTATGCTTCTGTATTCTATGTTGCATAAATCACCTGATTAAGTATGTTAAGCTTATATGCCAGCTATGTTTAAGGTTAACCCTTACAACACATATCTGTCCCCAGAATCTTCTTATCTTCTGGTAGTGCATGGTCGATAGCTCTTGCTGAACTGCTGATGTTTCTCAATATTTTTCAACAGGAAAGATCCAGTAGGCTGTTTGCTTTCTGCTTGCCCACTGCCTTGCTGAATTCCATCTCTCTCTTGGTGCTTCTCACACCAGTCCTCTGCAGCTGCTCCAGGCAGCGAGCCAACTGACTGCATTGTAATCACACCATCTACCTCCTTGAATTGTGAAGATACGTCATCATTTGTACTACTGCTTTGTGGATGAACATTTATCCTGTCCTAATAAGGTTGTTAAAGATGAGATGAGCCTTAATATCTGGGAATAGTATGTTCTAGAGTCATATAAGGCATATAGATATGCGGACAGATGGATTGCCTCTCCAGTGGATGACTTGTCTTGGAAACACTCCTTGATATTTCAGGTAATATTTCCCAGCTTCCTAGATATATTCTATTTGTCAGACATAGCTTGGCTATAGAATGGCCAGTTTCTAAGTACTCAGCTATGCTGTAGGCCTCTCAAGCTGTAGGGAAATGGTTTTTCACCATTTGCAAAAGTATGTGTTTTGCTAAATTATTTAAAAAACAATAACAAACTGATAAACAACAAAAAATTCCCTAGTACTCCCAGCTCTCACCACCTCTCTGTGTTAGAAACAAAGCAAAGCTCTTCTCTTACACCATGAAAAATTTTGTATTTCCGTCTTGCAGCTTGCCTTTGTAGAGGGGGAGGGAAAGGAATGGATGAGAAGTGTCAGTGTCTGAATAACTAGTCTTCTTTTTCCTACGTGAAAGTTCTTAAAAAATGAAACAGGTGAATTTTACAAAGTCACTATGAAGCAGAAAGATAAACTGCAGAGTAGCTCTGGAATTTTAATACTGATCGTATTTGTTTCATTTGGGTTTAAATTTTTAAAATAACGGCATGTTAGAAGTGAAAAAAAAAAAAGACTTTACTGTAAAGAGTAACGTGTTAGGACTGGTCTGTCTGTTGCTTGTCGGAGTGTTAAAACCCATTACAGGAACAATCACTCCCAGTATACTTTAGCGCTTCACTGTGAAACAGATATATACATTCTTAAACATATTTTAAGGCATGAGACCTGGTCTTACTCACATGAACCCTTATTTGTGTGTCCAATCCCATCTTCCTTAAATCTTGTCACAGCACTGAGGGAAAAACTGTGTATATACGACTGAGAGTTTGGAGTCTTGGACATGTTAGCAAGAATAAGGCAGTTTAACATTGTCCATTAATGAAATAGAACAAAAATAAATGTCAGCTGAAAGCAACTCCCACCCACACACCAGCTCAGCAAAATGAACGAAGCAGAAAGGACAGCAGTGACCAGTAGGGCATACAACAAGATGTTATAGCATCACATTGCATTCTGTCTCCGCACAGTCATTCGATAACACTGTGATCCAGGAACATTGTCATTCTGTTCTGTACATTACCATAGCAGGACCTGCTCAGCTTTAGAAGCAGTTCTTTTGTGATTATTTTTGTCTGCTTCTTACTTCATTCTTTTGCTTACTTCTATTGTGTATCAATGAGGACAGAATATTTTACACAGATTCATCAGGGAAATGACTTTTTTGGGGGGGGAGGCGGTTGTTAAGACTTTTTATGTTCACAGTAACAGGACTTCTAAGCTTGTGTCTGCATGGGATGGAACTGCATTTTGGCATCATTGTCTTCACCTTCACATTTGGGCTTGTTACCTTCACCTCCCTCTGTTACTAACCCTAAGGCACATGTTATCTCATATACACATGCATTCTGTCATGTCTCATTCTTTAACTGAATAAAAAACATGTTCAGAAAAGGGGACATGAAGGGCTGGATTGAATTCTGTAGATATGCCTGGAGGAGCCACTCTTCATGCACATTTCCCCCTTCCTGCATCCAGGTAATGGTTGTGGGAAGCAGCTGCCTTGATTTTTTCCATCTTTCTTTTGCAGAAACCATATGGGGCTTTGTGCAAGTCTGTGGTTATACATCACCTTTGTATGTAATACCACATGTAGCTTGGATGGACTTCAGCTGGGTGCTTCAAAATCAGCCACTCTGCAAGAGATGGGACTTTGGCTCCAAAACTTCACTGTCTTTCCTCTGGGGGTACTGTGGTAAGGATTTGTTGCTCTCTGGAAGAATTTAAATGAATCTCAGTGCACAGTGCGTTTCTTTACAAGTCCTCTGGAAAAGGCCATGAAACCCTTCTGATGAAATGAGCGCATATAAGTATTTTCACACAAAGATATTTCTAGAAGTGTTTAGCATTTGAACTTCTGGTTAGGAAACCTCTTCAATATCTATTAGCAATGATACATACTGAGTCAAGAACTGAATTTTCACAATTTGAACCTTGAGTATGTTGATTAAAATTTATTTAAATATAAAAGATCCCTGTACAGACATACCCTCAAGCATTGTGGTTTTTAGGGCTTGATTTGTGTATCATCTAAACCTGTCTTTGTGTTTACTTGAGAGAATGGATGTCTTTACACTATAGTTCTGTATTTCCTGGCCGTTTTATAGACTGCTCTTCTATGGCAAGTTAACATCATTGCCACTAGCCCAAAGGAGTTGCACAAGGTGAATGAGTGTAATCCTGTGTTAGTGTCTAGTCCGAGTATCAAGGTGGAGGACAATCTTGGTGCAGAACCTCGTAGGTAATGCATCCAGTCCTAGTGAAGCGTGTATATCGGATTTCTTTGTGCCTTTGCTGTGAACCTTCAGGGAAGCCAATCTTTGGGTTATCTGTAGAGTGCATTGAGAGACAGAATATTAATTATTCTGAGGGGAGAATTCTCCTTTCCACTTTACTCAGTTCTGGATGGTCAAAGTATATCTGGCTTTCTTCTCATGAATCATCTACTCTGTATTATGCCAATTTTTACTTAGCAGATGGTGATCTCTATGCTGAAACCTGTAACCCAGTTAGCTGATGCAAGAAGATTGGTGATGCAAAGAACAAAATTTACCTCATTTCTGTTTTCAAGTAACTCAGGTCTGTGTTACTGTCAATAATATTCTCTTCTGTACTTTTTATACACATGAATATCATTTACCTATGTCGGTATTCTTTAGGGAATAAAATATGGTATTTATTGTTTATACCATGTTACTTTAACTATTCCACTGAAGTCAACGGGAGTATCCACACAAGGACAGAATGTAGGTCTGAGCCTTCGATTCCTGGTGCGTTCTTCCTAAACCAAACCAAAATATTACTCTGTGTTTGGATTATGTTCAGTTGCAGCTGAAAGATGATTGTTTGTCTTTCAGATTCCTTTCACATGACTATATTTTCATAACTGATATATGCTAATTTATACTGCATGCTCTTAGGACTACGTCATGTGAAAAGTAATATTTAGATAGCCAAATATCTGACACAAAAAGTATATGACTATCACAGACACACATGCTTAAAAGTTCAAGAAGTCACATCTCCCAGGCTGCCAGATTATGCAGGTGTATGTGCAGGGGGTAACTTGTACATGCAAGAACCCATTTATAACAATTAAAAAATTTGTGTGTGGAAAATAAAATATGTTTAGAGTGTACACTTTGGCATGTAGACACTTTGCCAGAGTAATTGATGGAATGAATACTGAATACATCTGAGGACACAGAAATACAGGACTGCCTAAAGTCACTAAAACAGCAGCAGAGAGGAAAGGATTTCTATACTTTTTCCCCTTACAGTATTTTGCTAGATTCTGAGTATCTTATTCTGCACACTGTCCTCCTTAAACCCAGTATAATGATAGGAAAGCTTGAATATTCTTTTTTTTTCTTACTTTGCAATTGCTGGAAAAATTGTATTTAGCCAGAGTTTAGATTTGGAAGTATTTAACTGCTCCATTTCCATCTGAATTAACATATAATATCATCTTTAATTCTGTATTTATCACAGGAAATTTTTTGCTTCAAAGATATACTTCTGGGAATATGTTAATGGTCCCGTGCCTTCATATCACTTCTGAAAGGAGTAAGTCGTTAAATATTTGAGTTCAGTAGGACCGTTCTTAATCTTTGCTATAGTAATAAATATTGAATGTCAGACCTTTTCAAAGATCCGAATTGGAAACGTCTTTTATCTCACTAAAATGAGTGGAAGTTCCACACATGTATGTATGAAAGTAGGGAATTGTTACCTCAAATATACCTTGCCAGGATAATTGCAAAGGATTAATTTACTTCATGCAGCTTTGAGGGGGATGAATAGTCTGCTGTGTTCCTAGGAAACAGAGAGTTTGGAATTCTTTACTTTTGCTGCTGCAGAATCATCTACATGCTCAAATAGTTTTAGGTGTACCTGTCCTTGAAGAAGTAATTCAAAAACAAACACTCAGGTTTTCCATGTCTGAAGCTTACTCATTGCTACAGCCTTTTTACATAAAACTTTGAATACTGAAAATATTTTGTACCTTCGTTTTTAATATTCATGCAACAGAATTTCTTTCAAGTGTCGAAGTGGAACAAGTTATGCATGTATATATTTATATGTATATATACACCAAGATTTAGAAGACTGTTTCAATAGAATTAGCCCGTGTTAAGTTTGGTTTAGATATGTGCTGACAGGTACAGTTTGAGGCAGAGGGGCTCAGACTGAGGCTTTTTTCAGTCCTGGGTGTGAAGCTGGTTAATCAAGCCCTTGTACTACTCATCTGCTCCCATGGTTTTACCTGAGTTGCATTTTCCTTGCTTAGCTCCCCCCTTCTTATGCAAAGTCTCTGGCTCAGCAGTCTAGCTTTGACCTATTTGACCTTGTCCATTTCTTTTCTGCTCTATGGCAGTTCCATAAATGTACTGTGCAAGCAATCCCCTTTCCAGCATATTGCCAGCTGAACAGAAGCCGACAGGAACCATCTAGGAAAGCTGAGATGTGGTGTAATATCCAAATTCACCTGCTGTCAGCAATTTTAAGGTGTCATCTCTGAAATGCAGAGGATTTGAGTAGATGTTCCATGAAAGAATTAATAGAATATCCACTTTAATACTCTCCTAAGATTGAAGGCATGTTCTGCAGAAATCCAGTCCAGCTTGGGTACTAACACAGCAGCATTTGGGTCAGCTGGACCTCACATGAGGTGAGACTCTGCACAGTCTCTGCAGTCTGCTGTAGGTGTCTCTGGACTAGTCGTCCCTCAGCACAGAGGTTCTTTAGAAAAAAAAATTTCCAGGAGCTATATTTAGATATATAGCTTCATGGGAGAAGGAGTCTCAGAATGCCACTAGGAAACTGTTCAGCTCTAGGATTGCAAGAGTATCTAACGGTGCAGTAACATCTGCTGCACTGGTTGGTACTAAGGTACCAGCGTTCAACTTCTATAGATGCACATCAGAAGTCTGCATTTCTTCCTTCATCATAGCTGCTTGGGAATCTTCTTGACACTAGAGAGTAGGTTGCTTATCAGGTGGTATGGTGAGACACAGTCAGCCTCAGCTGCAGACTCAAGAAACCATGAAACAAATGAGTTTTATAAGGTTTATAATTTTGTGAGGGAGTGTTAAAAACCAGTGACAACTACCCATGAGTGGCTACAGAGTGGATACAGGGTTGTAGAAGAAAGGCTTTCCACCTATGAAACAACAGTAGGCTATTTATAATGTTCTTTGGTGGGAGAAGATACACGGATAGGACCTAGATTGCTTAATGCTGTCGTCTAAAAGATATTTACCCTGTTTTAGTTGTGCAGATGTCTTCTTAGTCAATGGATCTGTGTACTGCAGAGCACTGTCTTGAGCTGAAAGCTCAAGAATGAAAAAAATTGTATTTTTTCACTCATTTGAACACAGAAGTTTGTTAGACAGCTAATATTGAGGCAATACAGGTAACTTAGTGCAGAAAACCTTAGGTGACGCAAAGCCTACACTCATTCATGAAAATGGTTTCACAATGGATGAGAAACACCTCAGATCCTCAGAAATCAAAATAACCAAGCCCCAGTCAGCTGTCAGGCCTGTGTTTTACTGTGCCACGAGCAAGTCAGACAATTTACTCTGTGAAAAACAAACTGCTTCCTCTTGCGCAAAGCAGGGGCTGCACCCGTTTCTTTGCTCCTGTGGCGGCTCCCCGTCTTCTCCTCTGACTGCTGCTTTCTGAGTCTGGATCTCCTACATTTCCATGATCGTCGGCAACGCGCATGACTAAAATGGTATTTTCATATTTCAGTGCAGTCGAGGCCCTTTAAAGCAGAGGATTGCAAGTGTGAGGGAGAGATATGTTGTTCCCTAATGGCTTATTACCATCCCATTTGCAATTCAGATCAGTTTTAAATTGACTGAAATTTTTAAACACATAGCAGGCAGTTAAACTAATGATTGTCTGGAGGTACACATCTGACACGAGCTAAGCTTCTGTTCAAAACAAATTGCAAATAATTCCTCCCTTAGAGTAAAAATGTCACTTTTTGCACTGCGCATTGTTGCCAGATTGTCAGTTACATTAAAAAAAAAACACGCCAAAGCCCACAAAAAACCTGCTACCCTCTGAATGTTCTGAATTAAAAAGTGAAGCGACATCGTGGTTGTTGCCCCTGCTTATTTACTATAACGTATATGCACGCCTGGCTCTCTGTGGCCTGATAAAAAAATCCTTCCCCAGCCCCCAGCTCCCCGAAACCCTTCAGCTGGCACCACAGGCCCTGGGGGCAGTGGTAGGCCCGAGTTGCCTAGCAACCCCCAGCAGGCAGCGGGGAGCTGCGGCCTGCCTCGGCCTGCCAGCCTCTCACCATTGCTGCTGGGGTTAAGCGCTAACCCCCTCTTCAAACCGGGCCTTCGCCTTGGTCCCCCTCCCCGTTACTAGCTTGCCCAGGCCTACACAACCGTGGTCCTGAAAGCAAGGGCGCCGAGGGTGGCTGTGATACGTTGGAGGGATGATGAGCACTGCGTGGAGTAGGCGCCATGTGCCCTGAAGGGCCGTGCTGAGCGGTGTGCTCTTTGGTGAACAATGGCTGGTGCTGGCACGGAGCTTCAGAACTGCCTTTGCTTCTGGCCTTGGAGGTGTAGCAAAACGGGCTTAATCCTTCATTTTTCAGCACCCTACCTTGTAGTGGTTGCTCAAAGGAGTAACTCAGGGTTTGGGTTCAGTTCCATCAGGATTTCAAGGTTCAGAGGTTTGATGATGATTAAAAGGGAAGTTCTTTAAAAAGGTCCAGTGGAGTGGAAAGTGTATGTTTAATATGTGATTGAAATTGGGTTTCCCTTGCAAGAAACTTGAGGGGACATACTTGAGAAATCTTGATAACTTACGACCACTCATAACTAATTGTGAGTAGGGAGGTATTTGCTAATTTGTAAAGGGAAGGAGCTTATGCAGAAAGAAAAAAATATGAGTCCAGTTTCTCTGATGTAATCCTTGTGTATTGCTGCTTTGTAGATGCTGGCGACAGGGATAAGGTTTGGAACAGTCTGTCTTTTTTACTCACAGTGTTGCTGGATCAGATATCTTTGTTAGATGTTACTTGAAAGTCTATGTTACTTGACTGACTTGTGCCTACTTTTGGACTCCAAAAAAAGATGATTTTTCAAAAATTATCACTAAGAACCCTCTTATGTTCATCAGGCTACTTGTTCAGTTGTTATTTATGTTTTCGTCTTGAAGTGTCTATTGATATACTTTGTAAAACACTGCATTTCTCGAAAGATTTTGCATAGCACATTGTCATCTTTACTGTTTTTTTGGTCCGTTTTTCCACTGAGAAATATTTATTGAACTTTTTTTAAAATGATGGGTTGATGGAGATCCCTGTGCAAGAAACATTTTCTCTTGAGAAAGAGAGTATGGTGAAATAACAGGATTCTTATCTACTAGAATGGCAATTTCACTGAAAACTTTAATTTTCTTTCTGGAAATTGTGAATCCAGAATTGGTTTCAGTCAATATCAAGAAGAAATCCTGAAGCATCATTTGACTGGTTTGATCTGGAATGTCTCTGTGTTCCCTGGGGAAAGTTGAAATCAAACGAAAGAGACTTTTCTTTGCTAAATGTCAATTTTCGTTCTACATGTTCATTGCATGTAAAAAATTGCATTGCGAGAATTTTTTAAGGAGAAGGGAAATGTAAAAAAGCATTTCTTAAGATGTTCCTAACTTTATGATCTTTCGGGGAATATCTGCCTTCTTGTAACTAGCTCTAGGAAAGCTAGTATTACATTTTCCTTATGCCTTCAATATGTACAATTGAAATGTGATATACTTTGTATTTTACAAAAAAATAACAACAAAAGAGTCTCAGTTTCCAGATAAAGGATATAGATTAATATAAAATAAGTTTCTGCTTTCAAAGCAACCTTATGAGTATGCCTCTTTTCCACTGTACAGATCTATTATGTTAAAGACGAAGTTTAAATACAGTTTGCCCTGACTACACTTGAACAAATATAAAGAAGTTTTGTAGATTGGTTTTAAGGTTAGATTGCAATCAAACCCGTCTTTCATCTGTGAAACATGAAAAGCTATTTTTCACCTTCTGAGTTGCTAGAGGGAAGGGATGCCATCCAGAGGGACCTTTACAGGCTTGAGGAGCCCATGCAAAACTCATGAGGTTCAACAAGGCGAAGTGCAAGGTCCTGCACCCGGGTCAGGGCAGTCCTCAGCATCAGTCCAAACTGGGGAATGAATTGATTGAGGGCAGCCCTGTGGAAAAGGACTTGGAAGTACTGGTGGTTGAAAAACTGTACAAGAGCCAGCAATGTGTTCTTGCAGCCCAGAAAGCCAATCACACTCTGCACAAACATCGTAACTGTCTATATCCTGGGCCGCAAAAACAGAGGCGTGGCCAGCAGGTTGAGAGAGCTGATTCTGCCCCTCTACTCTGCTCTGGTGAGACCCCACCTGGAGTCCTGTGTCTATCTTTGGAGCCCTCAGCACAGGAGAGACATGGACTGGTTGGCGCGGGTCCAGAGGAGGGCAACGAAGGTCAGAAGGATGGAACAATTCACTTATGAGGAAAGGCTGAGAGAGTTGGGGCTGTTTGGCCTGGAGAAGAGAAGTTTTTGGTGACACCTTATTGTGGCCTTTCAGTATACAAAGGGGGGAGTCTTGCCCTGTGGTGACAAGGGGCAACAGTTCTAAACTGAAAGAGGGTGGATTTAGACTGGATAAAGGAAGAAATTTTTTATGATGATGGTGGTGAGATGTTGGAGCATGTTGCCCAGTGAAGTTGTGGATGCCTCATCATCACAAGTGTTCAAGGTCAGGTTGGACAGGGCTTTGAGCAACCTAATCTAGTGAATGATGTCCCAGCCTATTGCAGGGGGGTTGCACTAGTTGATCTTTAAACATTCTTTCCAACCCAAACAATTCTATGATTCTATGATTCAATGCATGCTTTGGAGGAGAGTATGTGGTGTTTCTTTACCATCTCTCTAAAATATGTTGTGCATGTTCAGGACTGCGGCATTATCATTCTGCAGCTTCGCTCTGCTGCTTTGTCACCAATTAGAGTTATGCCATGACAATAGATATGTATTACCCTTAATATAGGCTAAGACAGAATTCATAATCCCTTTGATAAACAGGCTAGACGAGGTATGTCATGCTTTGATACTGAGGTGACGTTCTTTTGCAGCACAGTGCTGCTATCTACCACTGTATTAAAAGCTTCAAGATTTGGTTTTGTATGAGTCTCCTTATGTCTCCTATTCACCTAAATCTTACTTTTACGTTGATGGAATCTCAAGTGAAAATAAAAATAAATGAGCATCCTAAACTTCTTGCAAACCATTTCTGATGCTTTTGCTTTACATTTTTCATGGTGCTGTTCTTCAAAAGCTAATCTCTTAATAAACTCAGGCCGTGCATTGCATTGTTTTCCTTCACATGGCCCTTGAGAGAGCATGAGAGAATTTGATATAATGATGAAGTATTTTCTAGTACAAGATGATAAGGGACAGAATCTTTTTTAGTTTCTCACTTTGATGCATCAGGGACATAGAAGAACAGATTCTTTGCTAATAACACAAAAGCCACTTTAAAGAATTGCTGAGCTGCTTATTGTATTAGCTTTGACATGAGGAGCCGTAGTCTCTTTTGCATGGGTCTCATGAAGATACCTTGTAAATCAAATTGATTCAAGTAGCTGTTGTCATATTAAGTTATAGTACATGTGCTGTAGGTCCAGATTTTTGTAACATCCAAAGGTTCTGAGGCTTTAGTTAGGCTTGGATAATCGTAAAAAGGCTTGGAAACTTTTTTGAACTATATGAGCTATTTTCGTCCATGAAATCAGGCTGGAAATCTCCCAAGAATGGCTCCTGGGGAATATTATTGTTATTTCAATCATCTGGCTAAAGAAAGAACCTATTGTCATGTATGATTATTGACCTAATCCTGCAAACCATGCACAGTGTTTTCAAGTATGAAGTCTGTCTTTGTTCTGTGTTAGTGTACAGGAAAGGTGACTTGGTTGATGAGTGTGGGTCTAGTAATTCTGATAATACTGTAAAAAAAATAGTATTCTTTATTAGCTGTTGTCTTATTTGACACTGAAAGGTGGAGGGAGGTAGTCAGCTTGATAGTGAAAAAAACTCCACCAGTAAATGGGAATATTTTTAGTTAGTCAATTAGTGCACAATCTAATTCCTATTCATTGAGTGCACAAGCACGTTATGTATTTTGTATTCTGCAAACTCCTTTGCAACAAATGAGATATGGTACAAACCATATGAGTTTTATAGCTTCTTTGGTATGCTAAAGTGAGTGCTCTTAGCATTTTTGATGACTCATACTGTCACTCATATGAATTAATAAGTGATCTGAACTCTTCAGTGTAAAGAACCCTATAATTTATTAAAAAGGGAAAAGTGTTCTCATAATTAGTGTGATGATGTTTGACAGGAAAACTGAATTTTTGAGGGACTACTACTCTTAAATATTGTCAGTAAATACTATTCATTTTTTATGCTTGGCAAAGCACTTTCTGGTAGCAGACTGGATAAAATATAAAGACGTGTTTGTTGTAAAAGTGTTCTTCAACAAATTTTGACCAGTGTCTATGCCATCATTTTTCAAATAGTTGTGAAATATAGGAATTCCCAGTAAAAGGCTCTGTTCAAGACATGTCCTTAGGACTTCTAGTGAGGTTCAGTGTCAACAGTAAATAGGAAATGAACATTCATCTATCTGTACATCAGAAGATCTTGAGCCAGACACCAAGTGTTTCTGTGATCCTGAAAGTCTTTCTGTAACCTCCTTTCACTTAGTTTGTTACCACTTTCTCTGTGTACTGAGAAACGAAAATAAGATCATGTGGATTGGCCAATACTGATATAAAAAGGTGCCACTCAGTGAAAGAATTTCAGAACCCCTTTGTGAGGAAAGGGACAAAAAATGGTTATATGCTGTAGTTCTCTTTTTTGGATGCATGAATTAGAAGACAGTAATGTCATGAAAACTTATTCTTCCCAAATAACCATAATGTTAACATGAGATTCTAGTGCTTATTGGATGATTAAAAGAGCATAAACATGATGGTATGAAAGAGAATTAGTGACAAAGTAAGCAACAGGTTTTGCTTTTTTCCTCAATGCACAATAAATTATAGATTGAAAAGGGAGGCCTGTATTTTCCTTTAAAATGACATTGTATTTTATCAAAGAAAATGGGAGAAGTCTCTGAACCTTTTTTTCACCAAAGATGAGGACAGTTTGTACTGCTTTCACCTGTATGGAAAAAAGATACAGTTCAGAGGACATTAGGCACGATTACTCATCTATTTTTCATTTCCTCCTCATAGTTGAATACATGAAAGGAAATTAAAAATCACTATGAGAAAATGTACATTTTTTAAATGTTCAGTTATAGGGGGGATATATCTAAATATAGCCTTAAAATCTCAATGATAGTAGATCTTGTTGAAATGTTATCAGATGGTCGTTGAGTAGTTTGGGCAAAAAAATTTGGAAAATCATGGATGATGTTCCTACTGTTTTCTAAGACTGATGTTTATTTGAATTTAGCTTCATTCCTAAAGATGATTATGAGCATAAGGAACTTCAAAAATGTGTTATTATGTTTTTAAACTAGTGTTAAACCTCTTTTTAGCACTTAATATAAACCTATGGATAGTCAGTCTTAAATTTCAATTGAATTGAACATTGAGACTCAGTTTCAGTCTTCAAGACTTACCAAGTGTTTTGCAGGCACTAGTTGTTAAGACCTTGATATAGAAATATTTGTATGTGTAAATAGCTTTACAGATCAGTAAATTCAGTAATTTCAGTGGGATTGTATATACATGTGATGTTATTCCCATGCATGATTGTAATATTTGATTTCTATAGTTTTTGCATATATATGTGATTACTGAGTTTACATCTCTGACATAATTTGTTGTTTCTATACATTTCATTTATAATAAGCATACTCAGTTTAAAATGTAGCCTTCAGAGTATTTCTGTTGTTCAGAAATTAGAAGATATGTGTGGTTTCTACACTGTATCCCTTCTTGTTAGAATTGTGGATTGCCTTTGAAATATTATTGTGAAGGTAAACTATAATACAGATGAGTTGCCATGTTACAGTATCTTTTTTTTTTTCCAGCTAGAAGTTAAACCATTAGAGGCTTTTTGCAGGATCTTGAAAGAAAAAAAAAGGATGGTAGAGAGATAATCACACTACTAGTTAAGCAGCAGATTCCAAATGACATACACTGTCAGTAAAATCTTCCCTTATTTGCTTTAAAATCATCCTTAAAATTATTTCTGTTTGCTCTATTGGTTGGATATAATCCTAGAGTCTAGATACAGGTCATGAATAGCAAGTTAGATTTTTATTTTGCATATCTCTATCGCTCTGTTGTGTTAAGTGACAAATGTTCTCAGTGATGAATTGATTGAAACTTCATACCATTTAGATTTGGTGTCACAAGGTCTTATCTTACATTTAGTGCTGTCTATGGAAGTTTGAATATAATTTTCAAAGGAAACAGAACTGAGCCTATATTTTAGCCACGTGGACCTTTCCATTCCCATCACTAAGCAATCTTGAACAGAAGTAAGAAACCAGCACAGATTGAAGTATGGCCAATATGAGTATTGAATAAATAGTTAGAAAACTAGCCATTTTGAATACTGGAAACCCAAAGTATTCAGAGTTTAATACACTTGGGAAAAAAACCCTTATTCATAACAGTTTCTTTTATTTCAAAAGAGCATGCTTGTTTTAAATTCAGTTTTTTATAAACTAGTAGATTGGCTGTGTAACTTTTTATAGGACGGCAGACAATAGTTGCTCAGGTCTTACGAACACGAACTAATTAACAGAATATTAATGAGATAAGAAAGTATTATTCTTATTAACAACAGAAAAAAATAGAATTGCCAATTGGCCTATTTTGTGTCTTGAACATTCAGAGTCTGAAGGCATTGTCTGTGCCAGGGCACTTGACAATGAAGGTGTATGTGAATGTGCTCATGGGGTTTGACGTCTTTCTGTCTGACAGCTGTGATGACTCAGAATATTAACCAGTTCGCTTTTAAATACCTCTCTAGCTAAACAGCTGCAAACTGGATAGACTTTTGGTGGTTTAGAATCTTTTTTTGCCATTCTCTTCTATCTTTCTTCATGAAATTAAAAACTCAGAATTGTACTAAAACAGGCTATAATAAAGCCAGAGCATGCCAGTTTTGAACAATTGTTATAGCACTGTAATTTTTAAGCACTTAATGAAAGTCATTGTTCTAGATCTAGTCATGTAAGTGTAAAATTATGAATGTCTGCCCTATTAATCAAGTTGCTTTTGAATTCTAAAGAGATTCTCAGGTAGGAGTTTACTCAATGAGACATAATCATTTTTCCAGCTCAATACAGACTAGTCCCATTACTCATGTCTTCTTTCGAGTAAGAACTCACACTATAATTCTAAGAACTTGTGATAATTATAAAGGATATTTTTTCTCTTTTTTTCCCTTTAAAATGCTTTTTTTTCCCTTTGGCATTATAACAGGAAATAGAATATTATGATGAGATTAAATTCTAGTCTGGGCACTTGCATTTTGCCTGGCAAATTTTACCCATATTCTTCCTTGACTGTGGTATTGTACAGGTGTGTGTTGTTAAACCCCTGTTTCATATGCCCCAAGTTTTGTGCATTTCAGAGCTTATGAAAGATGTCAGTTACGACTGTCCAACAATAAATTTTTTTGCTGTACAGTGATTTTACATATATTAAAAATGGGCTTAGTAGATACTTATCCAGATAAAGTCTGAGGCAATCAATAATATAAAACATGAAGAGATTAAAAGGCCGTTATACATATATGTATATACACATACTTGGAAATGCAAGTATCATTACGTCCTTATAGAGGCAGCTAAAATGAGACCTTTCTAGCAGTTGGTATTACCTAATCTCTTACGTAAATACCTATTATGGCTGTGCTTATTCTATTATGGTAATGAGAGGCTTAAGCCCTCAAGTCCATCTTCTCTGGTGTTTCACACTTCCTCCAAGCTGGCTCAACTCTGGAGCAATGCAGCAGCCTTGTCTAGTGGGAAGCCAAACCCATGAGGAGCTGTTTTGAATTTAACCTCCTCTTTGCTGAAGCTGTGTAAGGAATCCAAGGCTGAGTTTTTTTATGGCTTACAAAGACAGAATATAGATATGGTCAATATCTCCAGGTGCGATTTGGCTTCTTACTTCTTGTATGCCTGTAAGCCAGATGTTTTCAAAAGTAGTTAATTGTGTTGGTCTCTCCAATTTTCTGATGCTTAACTGTAGTGTTTTGAAATGACTCTCCTAAAAACTTTGAGTGTGACTAAACCCAAAGTGAATGGAGACACTTTGGGTTTAGGTCAGGAGACGCCTCAACTCGACTACTGCCTTTTTACAGCTTGAAAGTTTTCTGAGCAACTGTAACCACCACATTGCTTGTGCGGAATGTGAAGGATAGATGGATATGAGATGGACGATCAGCATTTCCTGTCACAGAATCACAGAATGGTAGGGGTTGGAAGGGACCTCTGTGGGTCATCTAGTCCAACCCTCCTGCCGAAGCAGGGTCACCTACAGCAGGCTGCACAGGACCTATTGGGACCTACTGAAAACTATTGGTTCCTTTGCCCATAGATAGTCACATCAAATGTATTGAACTTTCCTTTGGAAATGCCTCTTCTCCAAATAGTCACTAGAAACATAGATATACCTGGATCTCTCTCCTTAAAATTCCAGATGTGTCTTCTCTCTCTGTGGACTGTATGGAGAATCAATGGCTGTTAGCCAAGATGGATTTCTTACTTTTTTCTCCCCCACTCAGACAGTTTTTGTACAGAGTAAAAGCATCAGTCCAAGGAGACTGGATTTCAGACGATACTTATAGTTTAGGGTAGTAGTGTAATAAGCAACTAACCTGCATTTTGACGTCCCTCTTTTTTTTCCCTCTTTTTGGTAGGTGGATAAAGATCAATAGAAGTAAGATATCCTATCATCAGTAAGTGGAAACTGAGATCCAAAAAGAGAAACTACTCCTAAAGGTATAAACCATTCCAGCTATTTTTCGTTCACCGATACCACTCAGTGTTATGCGCTTTTGGATTTAATACCATTTTTATTTGTATCTGCATGATCTGGTTATCATTGAAATGTTAGTAGGTGAGGAGATTAGACAGAAAAGTGTATTCCTGTCATACAAGTAATTTATGACATTTAAAACACCAAGATAAGTGGTGCTAATAGTCGCAGCCAGAATTCACACAAACATGCCTGAAAGTTACTTATGATCCTGATACTGTACAGTGTGACTTTTCTTAAAGTTTGCAATGAAAAGTGGCAAAGCAACAAGAACAAAATGATGAATGATTTCAATAAGTGACTAGGCCCATGAGTGCTTAACAATTGCTATCATGGATCAGGCGGCACTTCAGAAGCTTGAGATAGTTGTCAATTTTGTGGGAGTCTCGGCGGAGGCAATGCAGCAGGTTGTAAAAGGCAAAGAGTCTGGAGTCCTCATCAGCGAGTTGCAGGGATGGAAGGCCTTCCCACTGAGAGTAGACTTCATTTCCGATCTCACCAGAATGAACCTAAAGATGCAAAATGATACTGTAGTAAATGATAGTGAATCTGACTGGATGTAGAACGGAGCATTTAAAGTACTGGCCTTAAGGAATGCCAGTTGCTGGTGTACGACTTGTTTGAAAGAGACAGTCATTGATTTTCTCATGCCACTGGAAGGAAGTCTGTGTCTACTAGTTCTTGTGCATCTTCCTTATTTTCCACCAATTGTACTTTGCAGAAGCACATAGGAGAGTATCTGTGGAGCCTCTATCACTCAGTTCAAGCAACAGGCAAAAAAATGATAGACCCACTATTACTCAAAGGTGTGATTTGACACTAATGATTTTGCCAGTCTTGTCTTCAACGTCCTTCTGTAAATAATGTGAATGAGAAGGTGGTGACAGGGTAACTGTGGCAGCACCTGACTTCTACCATTATCTTGGATCCTCCCCTGCACCCTTTTACACAAGGATATGGGACAGAGATGTATTTGATTACAGTGATAAATGCATTTGTGGCCTGAAAGGGCTAAGGTTTCTGAGTAAAGAGACACCTAACTGAAAGACACAGAGACTGTGAGTGATCCAGTGGAAAGTGGTGGATACAGTGACGGTGGCACCCTTAATGCTGTTCAACTGTGCAGAGCCTAAGCGAAAGCCAGTAAAGTCAGAACCTCTTGTTAAATCTAGCTCACTGACAGAATGATATATTCAGGGACTAACAGAGGCCCCTTTAAAAATAGACAAGCTACGGCTGATTTTATTCAGGAAAGCTATCAATTAATTACTGATAATAAGCGGTATTCAAGTATGGCTTTTGTCAGACAACAGCCTTGTTGTCTAACCTTGCAAGTGTAGGGGGAACCAAGTCAGAGCCAGAGTTCAGAGGAACCAGTAAGTTGAAAAAAGAGAAATGAGAGGTACCATGATTACTTTGCTGTATGCCACATCTTTGCAATAGCCCAGACTTCCAGAACAGTTATACACAGTTTCTGTTTCTAAAAACTATACACGATACCTATACATATACAGATGTGTATAAATATGCTAAAACATACATATAAATATGTGCATGTGAAAAGATGCAGACACACCCTTAAAAAATCAGGATTGCATATTCAAAACACTCAAAGATGGAATGAAGATTACCAGTCCTGATGATTGCACCTTCCCTTGAAGAAGGGCTGGGAGTACACAGGACTATGTTATTCCAGTCACATAAGATTGTGTCTTCAGAAATTGCAAGATAGCTGAAGAAAACAAGGTTGAAAGAAGAAAGCTGAAAAGTTCTCAAATTCAACTGTCTTGGCTCCCTTGTTTTCCTTCACATCTACTGTTTCCAGTCCTATTCCAGGCAGGGAGGGCCTATCACTATATGTGCCTTCCTTACAGTAACAGGCTGGAAGGATGTCAAAGACCCAATACTTACTCGTCCAACTATTTTTTCCATTCCTTCGAGAAGGCGCTTGTTTTGTTCTTCAATCTCTACAGCCTTCCAGAGGATGGTGTCTGGAGCTTCTTTGATTCTTTGTACTTCAGAGGCCAGATGGATCAGGGGGTCATTCCAGGAGCGCAGCACGCCCAGTACTAAATTCAGTAGGTCTTCATGCTGCTCACGTACATTAGGAAAACGCAGTTAAAATAGGAAGGCTAATTGTTGGCAGCTTTTGGAGGCATTTAGAGCAATGTCCTCAGATATAGTGATTTGAGAACTTATTCCAGCACCTACTACTGAATGTGCAGTATAGCCCTGTCTTAGATACCTCTGTGCAATTGCATTTAAGAGTTTTTCAGCATTGTCCTCATGTCTTCTAATATTAGCACAAGCAGTTACAGTATTGTAATGGTAAATATAATTAAACCCTCTCCATGTTAAAAGCTAGCGAGCACAACTGTGTTTCATATCTGTGGAAAAAAACCAACTCCTTATCTGATTTTTGATGAACATGTTAAAACCCAATTTAAAAAAAAAGTTTAGTGCTAATGGAAGGTGCACATTACGGTAAACCACTAAGTAGCTTTTATTTTCTCTACATAACTCATCTGTCCTCCCCTTTGAACAATGGTTCTTCCAGCAATAGCTTTCCAGTTTTAAAAATTGTCCTTTCTTATGGGCAATAAAAATTCATAAAGCTTATGGTTATGGTAGTATTCACCATTTCTGCTTTGCTAGATGCACTGGATCTGAACACAACCAGATTTGTTATCTACCCAGAGCTGTAAATTTTATTGTTCCCAATAGAATTTCTGAATGGCATACTGAGAAGATGGCGATACTGGGATTGCAAGGATATCACCACTATGAAACTGATAAAGGTTTCTCCCTAACACACATCCATTCATACACCTGTTTATCTTTTTCTCTGGAGTATTTTCAAATTGTATATGTGGCCATGGGCTAAAGAAAACTATCTTCATCTCCCCGTAAGTTTATAATTATTAAATTGATGTGTGTAGCAGGTTTCTCTTTACAAGTATTTTGCAGTATTTCGCACTGAAGTTTTTGTATTTGGATGATGATATGACCCCTTTTGCCTACTGGTAACAGGAAGAATATGTATTTAGCATTTATTTAGTAATATCATTGGTTTCAGTTACCGGAAAACTATTTACCTCTGCCTACATACAGTATTCACTATATAACCATTATATTTCTATGTTTGTTAGTATAATAAGTGTGAAGTGTTTTAAGATAATGTTCAAAGGTTCTAGTATTCTCAGTACTGTTCAAACATGATAACTGGCATTGCTCCATGACGTTATATTGCAATTGGAAATAAGATGCAATGACTGAATGTAACATACAGGAAAAGGAAGGGAAGATGAAAGTTACTAGTACTTCTATATTCTGTATATTCTGTAACTTAGTATCAGCAAATGTTAAATCAACTTTTCTTGGCTTTTTGGTGCTTTCCTCTTCCTGGCTATTTTATTCCAATTTAGCTGATTTCCTTCTCTCTCTTTCTGCTGCTTCTCTGTTCCTCAGCCCTCCCTCTTCCCCGCCTCCCCCTGCTCTATCTCACACTAAATAATATTAAACATGCGACTTACATGAATCTGCTGGGCTTGCTCCTTATCTTCAGGGGTGGTTAAGGAGGAAGTGTGGCAGCCATTAACAGCTTTTGTAATAAAACCCCGGCCCTGAGCATAGCGTTCATCCTGCAGATCAACAATGACAGGCATTATTGAAGCAGACAAGTAAGAAGAGCTTCAGTTCAAACACTGTATTAACTAATTGTTGTTCCATTGCTTTTATCACTGCTTTTATGCTGTAAAGGTTAAAAGTTCCTGATGAGTCTTTAGAATGAAACTGGCAACCAGGAAACACAAACTTGTCCCACAGATAAAGAATAATGGGAAAATGGTATCTTTTAATAGACTTGTTGGGGAACTTAGCAATGATCACCACTGTACAGGGATTTGGTCACCGTTGGGACTGTCACTGTCTGTGCAGCGATTGTATTTGTTTACTTACTGAAGGATTTCATATGTTCACATATGTTTGTGCTTAAAAAGTATTAAATTGCATTTTCATATTTTCTTGCTCTCAGGAAAAGACAGAGTACTTACAAATTCATTGAATATTTCCGAGGAGAGGAAGTGGATGTAATGTGAAAGTTTAACTGCTCGGTCAAAAAGTTCCCCAAGGGAAACTTGGCAACTGACAGATCCATTGGGGCAGACTGGCAAGGAGGTCACTCCTTCCTTTGTCAGGAGCATGTTGGACACCAGAAGGACCACCAGCAACAAACCTGTTCAGTTTAAAACAAACCAAAATGGAATCACATTGACTTGTATGTGCATTTAGAAGTGGCTGTCAGAGCCAGATGCTAGGTGATTTTGGCTGTGCTGTCATACGGCTCAGAGTACCTCCTGTACTGGCTGCTAAAAATCAGTGGAGAAGGGAAGCACTGCAATTCTGTGTCCTTTCTCCCCTCTGTCATCCTGACTGTACAGCAGAACATGCTACAGAGTTTGAGGAGACAAGGTAACCAGTGTTGCAGTGTACACTGTATTCTGAAGTCTCTTACTATTGTGCCTGACTTTATTACACAGTGATAAATGGAAGGAAAACATTCAAACTTTTTCATAGTGTAAATATAGATGCATAATTATATTTGCACAGATATATAAATTTGGAAAATAGACTGGTCTTTTTTCTTCTTTTTTTTTTTCTCCTCCTCCCACAGGTCCTTTTCTTCTTTGCAAACATTTGGAGTTTAAATTAATTTTGTGGGAGGGTGGTTAAGTCACTCTCTTAAGGTTTTGATTGTCCTGGGAGTTCCTTCAGAAGATTTCCAGCAGCTGTGCGGCTTTGCTGTTTAGAGTTTAACCCTGAATTACCTCCTGCTAAGAAACAAGAGAGAACTTTTGTCTTTTCTCCTGAGCTTCTGAAACTGATATAGAGGACTTCTCATTATCTAAACTACAAAAACCTCAAATGTTTAAAACTTTGAACATTATCTTAACAGAGTCTAGTTTTCTATTCAGAGAAATAAAATATGTACAGAAAACCAAAGAAAAATAAAAAGCAAATATTTGGTAAATGAACGTACTTATTCAAAGAACACTGTTCTGTGCTCTTAAAATTTTAGTTCTGGAAATTGGCCTGCTACCTGTATCAGTTCACTAGACTTATTTTAAATGCTAAATTAAAGTGTACTCCATAAATCAACAGAGCTGTCCCTAATGTTATCATGTGATATTTTTCTTTCTAGCTCTAAATTCAAGGTAAGTGCATTTATACAATAAATGCCTTCATCCTCCCCTGCGAACAAGGTACGTGCCACATGCTGGAGTTAGGAAAGCACTCTGGGGAATAATTCTATGAATAAGAAAACCTGAGACTTGTTGGGTTAGAAAGTTGAAGATGGTTATGAAAACATTCACTTCAAAATTACTACATCACTTCTAGACTTGTGGATAATGACTTATAGTCATTGTCTTCTGAGTGGTGTAGCAACGCAGTCTGGATCCAGTCTTTTGTTTGCAGGTGTCAGATCCCTCAAATCTATTTTCTGTGACACTGCCCAGTGCAAAGGTAGTGTTAGGAGACAAAAACCTGAGTGGAAAAGGGATCAAAACACCTTCTAATTCCAAGCTTTGGACACTAAACATTTGAGGTGGAGGCAGGTTTCACCATTACTGGAACACTAGGTGGCTGGAAGACCTCAAGTTCTGTTATGTTTCAGCTACTTCCTAATTCGATCTAAATTTAAAGAAGTATAAAAGTTATCAGCAAGTGAATGGTTAAAGTCTTACCTTTCAGTGAAGCCCCCTTGTTGCTCATAGTTGGGAT
>Ga0065711_1003503_pt1 | contig 47605 bp, 28 predicted proteins | sample Hoacrofraction12_FD_59098 | JGI IMG/M metagenome (GOLD analysis project Ga0065711, IMG submission 59098) | Hoatzin crop microbial communities from Cojedes, Venezuela - Epithelial fraction 12 v2 (version 2) | ecosystem: Host-associated > Birds > Digestive system > Esophagus > Crop | place...
GCTTTTGGACACAGCTGAATCTCTTCTATAAGTTGTTCACAAGTTACCCTAAACAGCTTTGGAGCACAGCGAATTCCACACAAGAAGCTCATTGCTCCCTGCTGTCCTCACTACTTGCTGCCCCCACAGCAGGGAACCAGGCACCAACCAACTTCAGACAAGTTTGAATCACAGGCAGGTAGCCATGTACAGAGAGGGAATGACCAGTTACGGAGGACTACAGTGGGAGAAAAACCAGAGATATTAACGTGGGGAAGCAAGGCAGTGCAGGATAGAGATTATATCAAGAAATTTACAGCTGATTTATTTCTGGGTGTATTTCTGGTTCTTCTTAAAGATACATGAAACAACAGGAAGAAAAAAAAGCAAATCAAGTCTTTCCTAAACTGAAAGGATCCTCTGTCTGCTCCTTTGAGTGCAGGTATCTGCTCTCTGCCCACTCTGCAACCTGCGCTCTGTTTACCTGCTGCTTCTTCAACAGGATGTTGACACTGGTAAGATCTTTTCCATAGTCGTCCGACTGAATTTGACTCTCCAAACCATTCAGCCACTTATCCAAATCAGCACAGCTCTGGGTAAAAAGCTCTGCTTTGTTTGCATCGAAGAGACGCTGAGCCTTGGTCTGGGTAGTGGATTCAAGCTCTTCCCACATTTGATGAAGACCTGTCAGCTTTTCTTTCACTACAGCTTCAGTCTCCGGTTTCTCTGCAATGAGCTGCATTCCCTCCTGCAAAGCAAAGAGCAACAAAATGGTACCTCCTCGGGAGCACTCACAGACCGTTAGTTAAATTATTCTGATTAGTAAGCACTCAGGATTCCTCATCTGCTGGTAGCATCAACCACTCATTTTCTACCTCCAATTATCCAGTGACTCCTTCCAGAACATCAGCTCCCAGGTCCATCTATTGCCAGGAAGAGGGTTTCTTGGCAATCGGAAGGTCAAGTAACGCCTCCTTTCTATTCCCCGCTGCACCTGCTCCTTTGTGGAGCTCCTGGGGCCACTGCTCAGACGGGAGTGGAGCAGGCTGCCCTGTGCGCCTGTGGGACTGTGGAGGAGGGAGCTGCAGCTGAACAAGCTGTGTGTCCAGCTTCTGTGGGCCATTTCACCTGGAGACCGATGAAGACCCAGCATAATGCTGGGGGAGGGAGCTTATGGCATCAAAACTGAGCTGCGCAGCTGAAGAGGGTTATGTCAATGGGTTACAGCAATTACCATGTGTCTACACTAATATCAGAGAGGAACAATCTTCCCTGGGAAGCAGGAATCCTGTACCTAGCGCCAGCAGAGCACTTCAACTTAAGCTATCCTTTTGCCTTTACAAAGGCTGTATTACTTTTGGAAATACTTTCTTCTAATTATACTTCTACCTCTGCACCTGGGGTGGTGCTGACAAGGGACAAAACCTTTCCAGATACGAACACTACTCACAACTCAGCACTTTTAATAGCTGTGACCACTGGTAACGTTAATACAGTGATTGTCCGCTGTGGCTCCATATGCAACTTTGGTATTTTGCTGCAAACTGATTTTTCAGAGGCGAAGGGTGAGGATGTATCAGCATCACTAAAAAAGTACTTCCAGTACTAAGAGCAGCCTACTAATTACACCATTAAAGGGTATTGCTATTTGCAGATCACAGAAAAGCCTCTAATGAGATACAGAGTGCCAAAGTGGGAGAGGAAACGAGCAATTAAGCTAACTTACACTGAACAGAAACCCACTGTCAGAGCTAAAGACGAGACCTCCTTAGTGTTCCAGAGCTGCACATGAGAAATGGGAGGGGAAAAAAAGTACAGCTCATCACAGCATATTAAAGCCTTCAAAGTAACTTGATACAGAGCTGTGAATCTTTATTAATCACAAAACTGGCTGTACTTTACCTCATGCACTAATTTTGCATGGGGAAAGGCAGCCTGATTATAGTCCTGCATGAATGAAAACCATCATGGTAGCATGGGAGTCTTAAATTCAGTTTTTCGCCTACATGGAGTTATTTCCCAGGAAGTACTTCTACTTTATTACCTCAAATCACAACATTTGCCTCCTCTACCCTTTGGGTATGAAAGGTTATGCCTTTCTCCTAACAGATAAGAAAGAACAGACAAAATTAAATTGGCAATTTAGCCAATGACTATTCTCTGAGAACGTCTTGGATGAAAAACATTAAACATCAATGAGGAACAAACTGCGTTAGATGGAGATACAACGCAATAGATACTTCTTCTATAGCAATGAAATCTCCTTTTGCCTTAGCTGCAGAGGCGATTCAAGAACCAGTTTTGCAGAGGAACAGATCCCATTTCTGTGCATAACCGTCTTTGACAAACATGAGGGCATGTTTCAGATGTTCTTTAGTTACCTTTTCAATCTTCTCCAGCCATTCTTTGTTGGATGCAAGTTCTGCCATAAATGCCTGATGCTTCAGCCATTTGCTATGAAGGTTCCTTGCCTCATCATAGGACATATCCTGGGCTGTAAGCATCTTTTCATTGATCCAGAGTGAGAGCTGAAAAGGAAAATACACAGGTGTTCACGACAACATTTGTAGTGGGAAATAATGCAAAGTATCAAACTGCCTCCAGATCAAGCATAAAGAGATCCCCCTACAGAAGAGCTGTATGAGAGTCAGAGACTGCTTTTACTCAGGGTTCAGTCATGGATCCACCTCTTTAACAGTTAAATTTAAACAACCCTCTTAAATAGATAAACAACTCATTACTCTAGCAGAAAGGAATCAACTCCATGATGAGCAAAATCAAACACACAGGTCTCACCCAGTTCAACAGCAAGAGAAACAGGGGCATGTGTCCTACTTATTGGTCACAGTGTATTTTCATACTGCGTTTCCCTTGCAACATTACTCAATGTGCTACTCAGGACCAGGACTTGAATGTCATCACCACACCCCTGTGGAGCCTTACTGACTTCCTGACGACATTGTAGAAGTACACGCTAATGAAGTGGCATGCAAAAGGCAGTAAACTGAGCCCCAAGGTCAATTTTTCAGGGAAACACTGAATGAGAAATTCTGTATTTCTACTCGTATCAAAAGTCTTAAGAACAGGGACGGTTTTGTACCTTTCCCCCATAGTCTTTTCTCTACATAGGTTTACATAAATAAATTTGATTGTCCAATCTCCAGTCATATTTTGGTACTCAAGACTTTCCTTTTCCCATTATCTAAAATCCAAGACTGATTTCATTCTGATTTTCTGCAAATACAAAGACACTGAGAACAATTTCCAGATCAACACTAGAGAAAATCAATACTTTAAACGATAGCTTGTTTGCCAAGAGCAAACAGAGTGTGAAAATGATCATAGCAGCCAACATCAAATTTCCTCCTAGGGCAAGTCTGACTGCTTTATCTATCCCTTAGGTGTGGATAAAAAAAAAAAACCACATTTGCAGGAATGTTTACAGAATTTGAAAAAGATTCATTTTCTGTATATTTAGAGTCGCCTACCCAAGCAAAAAATGTCAAAACAAATCCAAGCTTTTGTTTCTAGAATGACATTTCAGTGAAGCATGCTGTCCTGCCAAGGAAGCACCAGGACAAGAAGCGTAACAGAGCGTGAGCAAGACTTGCCAGTTCTCCGCTATGCACTCAGCATACAGGGCAACAAATTCCATCTAGCATTCACAAGCCTTTTTAAAATTGTCCCTTAAAGGCACTGTTAAGCTCCACGAAAAGGGAAGACTTATCGGAGCAATCAAAAAAACTCCTCATTTGATCTTTTTATCAAGTCTAAAGCGAAAAAAAGCTTATGTTAATGAAGACCTTCTGTAGACAGTGAAGTTTACAGTTACAGCAGGCTACTGAACTACTTAACAAAGCTACAAAGGCTACATTAAGGATTACTATATAACCCAAAATTAGTGGTTTTACTCCTGCCTTTCTCGGTAGGAGACAGCTGCTATACTCTGCAAACTGCACTGCTTGGCTTTCATTGTTTGCTTTTACTCAGCCACAGCATTAGGTCTTCTGAGGATTTAAAAATGCTTCCCAAGAAATGGTAGTATTGTCCATATTAACAGATGGGCTGAACTGAGACACAGACGATGTGTGGTACACGGTCAGCCAGTGGCTGTGAGGATAAAATCCCCATTTCCGACTCTCACGATGTTGTCATGCTCCTTCTGATAACATAGAAGAGCAAATAAAGCATTTAAGGGGTGACTATTAAAATCTTTTTTGCAACCACCATAGTCACTGGAAGTCAGTATCCTCAGTGCAATGTAGATTTAAAAAACAAGACAATAATTCCCTAAAACAGTGCCTCAGCTTGATGCTTGGAGTAGTGATTTCTCCAGGAAACCACGAGCCCGTTGTTAATGCCAGCAGAGTTAGCTATTAGGCCACCTCACATCATTTGCACCTATACCACAGAATCTTGTTTCTGCTATCAGCTCCCAGAAGGCTGTAACTCTCTGCAACAAAACCCAGGCATGAACTAAGAGAAATACAGAGACAAAACCCCTGTAAACCAGGCAGGGCAACAAGGGAAGGTGGAAGAGCACCGACTGCTGCTGCGCATCCCAGACATTGCAAATATCCAATCTGACACAGTCTATCTTGCGGCGTAAGGTTCACAGATGTGTGCACTACATGACAAAACCTGCCGGCACACTCCATGAACAGGGATAAAACTTCTGACGTGCAGAGTCTCGCCAAATGCTTTCAACTCCAGCGCCCCTAGAGAAATTAGCCCAGACAGTGCTGGGACTTCTAAGCACTTGCAGGGAAGATCAGCTTTAATCTCTTCTAAGTTGAGCTGTGAAAGAGCAGGAAGTCAAAGAAAATTAAATGGCAAAATTTATCACATCTCCTCTTCTCAGGATTTTCTGCTGTCACTCTTTATTTCATTCACTCAGCCAACTTAACACGTTCATATTTACGAATGCGAGAAACAGACAAAAAAAGCAACACCCCAGGATTAACCCGTGACAGTGTATCTGACTACTACCAACAAGAAAATTTGCTGTGTTCTCCCTTGGCTGTGACCCAGCGGAAAGGTTCATCATCGCTGAGCTGTTATGAGCATTATACTGGCACCTCCCCGACCCGAGCACCACTGACCCTGCTGACTGCCTGGCCAGTCAGTCAGAGGCAAGGAAGGAGCGAGGGGCAGGAGGCCACATTTACCATAATGCTTCAGCACGGAGTGACCGATAAGGAATGTCGCTGCCCTGGGGAAGGAGCACGCTGCAGAAAACACTCTTCCTTTCCTCAAGTTACAGATGGATGGGAAACCGGCAGGCAGGAAGGCCCAAGGACCATTGCCAGGTGAAACCGAGACTGGTTCAAATCTGTTTTCTAACAATTCTCAGCTTCACAGTCAGAGTTAACGAAAAAGCAAAGGGCGAGGTGTTCCCTTGGCTCCCTTCCACTCCGCAGGCCTGTGCTGCTTCATTACACAATCCCTCCAGCCCAACGTAGGTATCAGTAGGCACTTTGTAATCACGCTAATGCAAATTCTAAGTCTCATTATGGCTGTCTTCTCAGAAAACAACCATTCAATTATTGTCAAGGCTAATGTCCTCTCAAAAAGGACTGGAGAAATTTGTAACATTTGGGTATTGTAAGTTCTGTCTTTGAACGGTACAGTCGAGACATCCATGCTTTAGTGGCTGGAGAGAAACAATTGAGAGGAAGGGCGTTCAGGCGGCCAGACACTAGAGCTTTTACGTTTCCCTTCTTCTTTCAAAGATATAGGGGAAAAAAAAGAACTCCAAGAGCCAGGGGGATTTTTGTACCAGAGATGTTACAGAGGAAGGAAGAAGCTGCTGCTAATAACAACAAAATTTTTGCTAGTCTGTCATGTTTTTACTACCAAGGAAGGAGCAATTTAAGCCAAGTACATGGTTAACTTATGCAATGCAGGAAAAGAGACTGCATCTAGGCAACCAAGCAGCAAACATCATTTGCCCAGTTTATGATCGTCATTTTGTTTGTTTCTTGTACAAAATCTCAGCTGTGGAGCAATTCCATTCAGACACACTGCAGCGACTTCCAGTCTCTCATAGCTGGCCAAGATGTGCAGCTAATGTACTGACTCTTGAATTTAAAAGAGCAGCTTCGTCATATACATAGCTCTGTTTGCAGGCTTTAGACAAGGATAGCTAGTTTTTAATGTACGTCATAAGCAAGGCGCTCTAATATCTGTCAGTACTGCATGAAATAACCTGAAAATTACTTGATTCATTCCTCATGCTAGGAACAAGATTATTCCTAACTTTAAAATGTTGCCTTCAGTGTAAACAGTCCATGTAAGTCACAAGATTTATTTTTTAAATGTCAGAATACTTAACAATTTTAAACATATGCAAACTATCAGAAAAATAACACATTACAAATGATCCTTTTTAATCCTGCTCCCCTCTTCTTCCCAACCTCCTATTCTTTTGACTAATGTTTTATAGCAATCACTTTAAATCTGCACCAGGCCGCATACATTATGTACAGCTGTAGACAAAATTCTTAACGAGTTCAGTGCTAATCCCACCAGATTCTACATGATTAATACATAGCACAGCAAAAAATGTTCACTGCTTTTGGCAATTATCCCTGTCTTAGTTTAGATGACAAAAGGAAATTCAGTTCATGGGAAAAGAAACCAAAAGGTTAATTTTTGCAGGGTTTTGGGCGGGGGTTGTTTTTTTTGAATTGTTTACTCCACACTGAATACTACTGGATGACTTGACTGCAAAATGCTGAGTATTCCAGTCCTCATAAAATATGTGGTAAGAATGCTCTTCTGCAGAATGCAGCTTTTACCAATAAAAGTGAAAAGACGTAATTTACCTCTTGACAATCCTGAAGAAACTTTTGAAGATCCCTGTTATCTTTCAGTCTCATCAGAAGTTCACTGGCTGCTTCACGGTTCTTCCTATGTCTAGAGAAAAAAACAACAGCAGAGAAAAAAAAATTTTGAAATAGGCATTTCATGCAAAACTGTCATTTTTTCATTTCTGTAGCCTCTCCGAGATACACATAGTGAATAAGCATGTGGTGTGTGTCTTTTACTGCCTTTCAAACAAAGGACACTGTTGAAGCTCAGATACACATGTGTTACTTAATGTGCTTACTTAAGTTCAGCATCTACTTATTTTTGTGACCAGTTAAATACGCAGGGAAAATTCTGAAGTCAGCAGGGTTTCACAAGTGTTATGTACAGAATTTGGCCCACTAATTTGAAGACCACAGGGAAGTTCACACCTTTTGCCAAAGAAACGCAACTATCTGCAAAATTGCAACAAGAAGATTGCATGTTATGTGGCTCTTGCAAAGTGTGTACTTGCTGTAAGGCCCTTCATAACATACCTTCGCTATAGCTCTGCGCCTCATTCTTCTGAACAAAGCTGGAGTGGTTTACATAACCTTCCAAATACTGTATTTAACAAACAATGCATGCAACACACCTGTGTGTTTCTGCAGATAGAAGGTTTAGGCACATTGGAACATGTTTTTCAGAGCGTTTAAGGGTAGACAGCAGAAAAGAAAAGGTTAGTCTAGAAGCCCTATTTTTAATTCATAACTGTTTGCCCCTTGCAGGATGAGTCATGCTGGCAGTTCCAAAAGTCTTGGTGGGTTCTTCAAATGGTCACGGTGCCCAAAGATGTGATTCCCAAGGTATCTCTGAACATGTTTTTAACCAATGCATAATTTGGAGTAGTTATCCCTGTCCTTCAGTACTTTCATTATTTATAAGGCGAGTTCATATTTCACTGTACAGGCTCTTAAAGTGAAGTACTGCTGCCCTTTGTAAAAACCTAAGACAAACAGGGATACAGAGCTGGAAATTACTTTAAAAGGTGGCAATTTATACGATGATCTAAGCACATACCGTCAATAGCTAAATAAATCCACATTAGTGGAAATCTCCAGACACTCATGATATTCTAGAAGACTACAAATCACATGTTGATGACAACTGGATTAAGATAACACTTTTCTTGATCTACAGTAAGTTACCAGAGCAAGCTCTCTGGCATGCATTTAGTTACTTCAGAAACACACAGAATACTTAGGGATAAGTTTTAGACAAAAGGAAATGGTCTGTAGGCAGAGCAATAGCACAAAACCCTTCACAGGACTACAAATTGCTTCTCTTTTGTCTCAACAGCTTCCTCTGAATAACAAGACAAGCTGCACCTATGTAACTGTAGATCAAGAAAATTGATCTACAGATCAGATGGCAAGGAAGACTGTATGTAACCGTCGAAGCAAGGGGCTGGAGTCCAAGCCCAGGTAATCTTGAAGTTTTGACAGGTGTTATCTGAGAGAGCACAAAGCAAAAGACGCATAAACTGTGCCTTAGGAATAATCTCTATAACATAGCTAACATCACTGACTTTGATTCCACTCTTTCTTGGCTGATTTTTATATGCCTGGGCAAATACCGTGCATTACTCAGGTTGCTAAAATGAAGCAAGGAATTGCTTGGGTGATTTTATCACAATGATTTCACAGATTTAAGGCTAGATTATATTACAGACTCATGTGTTCTGGAGACAACACAAGTCGTGAAATTTAAAGGAGAATTTTTATGACACTTACTTGAACAGAGTTAAAACTAAGTAGAGAAGTTCTTATGTTGAGGAAAGTTGAGTTTAAAAAACTAACAAAAAGTACTTCCCAGAGAGTGCTGGAAATACTAACTTCAGGAACTTTCAAGGGAAACCATACAGGGATATCAAACAGACAGTGACATAACTTTTTTTTTTTTTTTTTTCTGTCCTCAGCATAACAAACATGATCTTTGGCGCTTACAGCTATTTTAATTGTAAAAGGTTGTTTGGTTGTCCAAGATGACCTGGAGTGAGACTGAAAGATGAGTACTCTCTGAAGAAGAACAAGGCTTAACTGATACAAGGTTTAAACTGGATACTTCAAGATGTGGTGGTGGTATTTCGAGGATGGACACTGATGGAACAGGCATGAATTCCTGTATTTTCATCATAGAATTAACATTGTTTTTTATGGGAATAAAGGGCCTAAAGTCATTTAGTCTGCTCTCCTGCCCCAGACTGGCTATATCTAAACATTATTAAATCCTTGTTCATGTTTCCCCAAATTCTATAAAAGCTCCAATGACAGAGATTTTAGAATCTTCTATACATAACTACCCCTATCACCAGAAAGCTTCTCCTACCTTCTACCACCAGTACAGCTGAAGGGCTTTAGGTAGAATAAACTGGCAGACAGACTGGATAACAGAATTCTCCGCAATACAAATTTTTACCCAGATATGAGAAAAGCATGGTGTTACAGAGGCTGCTTGGTCACCCTGCTTCCCTGGCTGCATGTGCAGAGGCCTCAGCTGAGCTAGCCAGGCATTTTGGGGTGGTGGACAGACTGGATTGCAGCTCTGCTGAAGGCTACAAGCACTCAGCCATCACTGGAGGGTGGAGAAAAGTGCAAAGCTTACTGTTCAACAGCTGATTACAGTCATAACTATTAAAATCCTGCTCTTCTGAGATGCGCATGGCAGAGGAGGGCCAGAAACTCAGTCTCTGTCACACTTAGGGTTGTCAATGCCTGCTTCTTACTAATTTGCTAAAATAGTTTGTGGAAGAAGATCCCACACTTGCACAAAAGAGTTGCTCTGCTGACTCTAATTATTTAGAATGACTTTGAATTAATCTGCCTGTTCACATAAATAATCACATATATGACTTGCACCGTAACAGTGTCTAGGGCTGCATTAAAAGAGGGGTTCCCTATGCATATAGCAAACAGGCAACCTCAGATCCAAACGTCCAAGCTAAGCCAGACCTACACAGTTAAAGAGGGGCTAGGGAACGTACGGTAGTCGGTTAAAACATGGGGGCATCTTCCTTCTGTGGCAACAATACAAAGAACCTAAACCTCGAATATTAGATCCTTTCAGCACTAGGAGGTGTCTGACTCTATTTATTCCAAGGGCAGAGCACCCAGATTTGCCACAATGTTCCCATGCTGTCTCCCCAGAGGCCCCTGAGAATGCTAACAATGCTGAAAACTGACAAAATCACTTGTGGTTTAACTGTAAGCCTGTGGGTTTCAAAGCCTGTGAAGGAATAATAAATCTTACACATAGCGTGAATGCAACTGCCTGCTAAGAATACTGAGATACATGCAAGACAGTTTTAGCTTCTTAGTTGTTCCAGCAATCAAGAGGCGCTCTCCTTCCAGAATAGGCAAGAACAAATATTACTTCTGTTCTCTTTTGAGAAGAAAGTTGCACAAATGCAGAAGTTTATGAAAACCATACCCAGATCACAACCAGAGTCAGATCTGCCGCTGTCTTTAAACTAAACCTCATTTGCAGAATCAGAGGCCACGTGAAGGCACACAGGCTAGGGCAGTCCCCTTATACTCTTCCAAGAGAAAATGAAGGAGAAAACACTTCCTCTCCAGCTGGCAGAAAGTGCAGCAGAAGTCACCAAAGCAGGGACAGCTGCACTGGGGAGACCAGTTTCTTTCCTAGCTGGAAAAGCTAGCTAGTGATAGCTTTATTCAAACCCATCTTCTCCTTCCCTCACCCTTTCTCCATGTCCTTATTCCCATTTACTGTTCCTTGAGAACTGCACTAAAAGATTATGCTGAAATGTTTATCTCCCATTGCACGGCTCCACTCTGCTTCTGCACTCCCCTCTCCTTCCACAGTGTGATGCCGACCATGCCTATTTAGATGGTGACCATTTTAGGGCCGTGGCTGTCTGCTGTACCAACTGACAGTGAAGTCTCCTCTGGAATAGCCTGGAAGCATGCCTGTAAGAAACACTATTAACAATACTTAGAACAACAAAGAGTTCCATATAGGAAGCATGGAGCCACTGCACATATTTGTACTTGTTTGTTTTGGTCCTTTGTTACACATCCAAGCAGAGCTTGGTTGGGAGAGCAATTTGTTGTAAAACCGAAGAGGCTTCCTTTGCTACCACTCCCACTACACCCAGCCCTAAGGCTTTGTTCTTGAGGCTTATCAGCCTTACAGACTCAGAGAGCAATCACACGGATTTCCTGAATAGCAGTGCACGGGATGGTTTTTGCAGTGCTCTGCATAAATAGCTTTGGAATTGAGGAAGCGCCTTGGAAAAAAGTGGGCTTAAAACACCAGTCTCTAGTACTTGCCTGCCATTCAGAGCAGAACTCTAGCACAGAACGTCCCACAGCCAAGACAGCCCAGGTGGCCAGCTAGGGTGCCACAGGACAACAGGGACACAGAGGAGTAGCTGCACTGGGGGAAAGAGTCACCAGAGCACCACAGCCAGAGCAGCAGGAACCTCTCTGCAGAGCACACAGGACAGACTGAAGCCGTCTCCCCCTCCAGCCACCTCAGAAAGGGCTGCAAGCAGCAGCTGACCATTTGCTTCTATATCCTTGGATACCATCTTTTAATATTCCAAAAGTTGCAGAAAGATGATACCTGACCAGAAGGCCAGGATCAAGTCCTTCTGCTTTTATAAGTGGATGGGAAAACGTACAGCAGAGGACATTGAAAGTCAGAAAGGGTAAATGGGGAAAATCCATTTCCTAGCTTTGACCTTGATTGTTTTCACATAATCTCCTCCTCCTGGCCTTTGCAGATTCTCGCTGGGATCTAGAAAGAGTCAGGCTGGCTAGAGAGAGAATGAAAATGCGACGTATCCTTGGGGTTAGGTTGTCAGAGGGCTCAGAGGACCTCAGCAAGCTCTGGGAACAGGAATATCCACGTTTCTTGAAGCCATGAGCCACAGCTAAAGTGGGTGCATACACAGTGGGATGTCTACCAAAACAGGAAAGGCACAACATTTTCTGAACTACTTCAGTTCAGTTTCTCCTTGGAGATAAAGGCATCTGGATAACCCTGAGCTTACCGACTGTGGGAGGATGCAAGTCTGATAGAAGGGTCGTCAGTAACATTTGACATAAAAGTTCTGTACGAGCTTACTGCTGTGTTCTGATACTTGTGATTGAAAAGTGCCTTGAAAGACTTCACTATTATTCAGACCACAAGCAGGAAGAACCGTGAATCATAGCCATCAAAATTGAACATTTGGTTTTCAAAGAAAAAGAAGCTCTTAACATTCTATAGCATCCATGTCACAGCTAAAGAGACAAAGCGAAAGACTTGTTTCTAGGATGAAAGGCACATTTGTATCAATGCTTCCTAATCTGATTTCAGAAGGGCCAGACAAGCTGGAAAAGGCGATCAAAGCCAAGCGGGTGGGGTAGATACAATGCCAATTACACCCTTGAAGAGCCACATTCCTTCCTCAGAGGAAAGACAGGAATAGAAAATTATAATTAAATCAGTTAGGAGGTAGCAGAGGAAACTAAGACTTGTGGAACCAGGCATAGCTAACTGCTACAGCTCCCATCAGAATATAAAGTCTGTTAATACTCCAAGAATTATGTAGCAACACTCATACAGCCAAATTCCAGTTAGTGAGCTCATTACCTAGTAAGTCTCCAGAAAATGGGAGAGGTAAAATTTAATCAAGATTAGCCCAGCACATTTTTGAAACATTACTGTTCCTATTTTTCCACAGGACAAAGAAAAGAGTGTGCAACAGACATTTTTTAACATGTTACTCTGCCTTTGGACGCTGGTAAAAGGTTATCTCTCAGAGAACAGAATTAAAGCATGAATAGCTATATTCCACCATAATTCTGACCTTACCTGTCATCTATAGAGTCCACTTTCTCCTGGATTTTATCTGAGTTAATGTTCCCATCACTGACTAGCCTCCTGCCAGTCTCTACAACTGCATTGATCTTTTCTTCATTGGCATCCATCGTGGTCATGAAATCCTCCTGTTTTTTAATTGCAGCTTCTGCTCCTTCCAAGGTAGTGGGCATTTCTGTGTGCGCCAAAACGTACTCCTGTGATTAAAGCATAAATCAGAGAGATGAAAGTATTACACTCAGGCTATGCAGCTTCACCACATATGAAAAGAAACATCTCCCAAGAACAGTTAGAAGTAAAACACAAAACGCAAATTATAGTTAAAAAGGGGCAATTTATCTGTTTCTAGCTCTCCTGCCAAACGATCACGCTTGTTAATTGCTTGCAGTATATGATGCCGACATGTAGAAATGAAATAAGATATATCTTGACCACTTGCCTGGTTATTAAGAAATGCTTCTGCTTGCTTGGTATCTCTGAGAAACAGTTGGTAGGCATGAGACTGGGAAAGGAGATTTTGCCTGTTCTCCCACATTTTGTGAAGCTCATTCCATCCAGTGTCCAAAGCTTGTAGGCGCTGGCGTAAGAACATGTACTGAGCGTCAGTTTGCCCTTGTGTCACCATCTCACCCATGTCCCTCATTTTCTGATAATCTTCCTCATAATTGTTGATTTCATTCTTAATATTCTCATGTTGAGTGAGCAGCTTCTCAGCCTCTGTCAGAGTGTTTGGCATATCTTCAGACGCAATTGCAGTCTGTGTTCTGGACAGCCAAGACTGGAAGTCATCTAGATCTCTCAGGAACTGCTGCAGTTTGCTTGCCTCTCCAAGGGACTCTTCCCGGTTCTTGAGGGTGGTCTTCATTTCTTCCCATACATCGTTGATTTCTGCAAGTCGTGAAAGGATAGCCTGTGCCTGGTCAGGATGCTCTGATTCCAACTTTTCTGCCTCTTTTTGCAGGTCGCTTAGCTTGGCTTCAATGGCTACCAGGTCACGTTCCATGCCTGTCAGCTTCCTCTGCAGGGCCATCACTCCAGCTAGATCGTTACCCAGATCTTGTGTGGATTCGATCACTTTGGTCTTTTCCCTGATCCAGGATTTGGTTTCATTACATTCAAGATGGTAGTTCTGGATACTCAGAGCAGAGAGCAGAGCATCCTTCTTCCTGTCTACCAGTTCTCTGAATTGGCTCCATCTGAAATTTGTGAGGAGTGAAAAGCAGAGAAAATGACATTTGTGTATAACAGGGGAAAAGGATATGGCAACGTTGCGGAGTGAGCAGTTGCTCACATTAGCTTGGTAAGCCATGAAATAACCTAACTATTCATGTTTTTTTCAGTCCTTTCCATATCACCAATAGTTTTAGCAAAACAACTACTAACCAACCTATGGTGTATATTAGAATATGACAAGTACAAGCAACACAGAGTCCTTAAAAGTCTAATTTTTCCTCAAGTGAAAAATTGCTAGTTACACCTAATTTTCACACTGAAGGTACTCTCTTGCTTTATTGTGAAGCCAAAAATGAATGAGTTTACATGAAATTATATTGGTTTCTTTCTTCATCATAATAGTCATTACAATTTCCAGCTCTCAAATCAAGGTACTGATACACTCAAGACCTGACTGAAGTCAACAGCAAAACTCCATCTGTTAATCAAATATTTGAAAGACACAGCTCTTTCTCCTTCTGAAGCTTTAAAGGCCTACCTTACAGATACTTCAGGTAACAGTATCAGAATGTCTTAAAAAACACATACAATAAAGACAAATGACCCCAGTGTACTCGTTTCATCCACGAGCACGAGGCCTTCACTCACCTTGTGTTGAGTTTATCTTGCTGTGCTTTGATCTCCTTCTCACTTGGATGGCCACTGTGCATTAGCTGTCTAGCAATTTGGTTCACTACTGCAACACGGGATGCCTGATTGTTCATTTCTGGTTCTAAGCTTTCAAACCTGGAGGACAGAAAAAGCCAAACAAAAAAGATCACACAGGCATTAGAGAGTATGAGCCACAGGCAAGCTGAGAAAGGTAGCTGGTGTAAAAAAAACCTTCCACCCAGTATTCCCCGAATTTCCTCACAAAGGCATTCTCACCTGTGCTGGATAACTTCCAGGTCTTCCAGCTTCTCTGGAATCTGCATATTATTCAGCCACTTCTCCTTTTCATCAATCCAAAGCTCACAAGCATCTGCCTCACTGAACATCTTATAAAGAGCAAGGGTATCCTGCAAGGCCTGTTTGCGCAGTCGAGTCAGCTCAGCAACCTCTTTGTATCTTTCCTCTATTCCAGACAACCTGCCTTGCACATCTGGAGATCCGGCGTGTTCCTGTGGTAGAGCCTTTGCTTGTTCGTGAAGTGAGTCAATGGTTGGCCGGTAGCTTGCAATCTCTTCAGCCACATCTTTGTGTTTCTTGACCAAGGACTGAGTGGAATATTCATCGTGGCCAACATCATTGCTGGAGACAATTTTGAGGATGTCCAACATCCATGCATCGATATCATCAGCATCAGCCTGGAACTGGTGAAGCAGAGAGGCTTCCTCCAGACGCTTCTTCCTAATGGCAGATAACTGTTCCAAGTTAGCCCACTGCTCCCGGATATCCTTAATTCTTTCTCGAATTTTCTCAGACCCAAAATGCTCTTCCGCAATCATGTCTTCACCTTCTTTTATCGCCTGCTGAAAGTGGCCACTACGACCACTCATTTCATCTTCAAAAGCCTTATGTTTACTCAAGAGACGGACAACACTGGTTAGGTCCTTCCCATAGTCATCAGACGACAGGATTTGTTCCTTCTCCCTGATCCAGCCCTCTTCTTCAGCCATTTCCCAGAAGAATTTCCAGAGGCGCCGGGACTCCTCCAAGCGGGCCCGGCGCTCAGCTGCAAGCTGGCACAGCTCTTGGTAACAGAACTCCATGTGAGCGACACGGTCCCTGATAACTTGCGGGTCACACGGTTTGTACCCTGTTCAGATAGAGAATGTACATTACAAGTTGGACTGATTTATTTTCATCTCTATAGCTGGGGCATACACAGAGTTCTTAATTCCTGTTTGTTCCATCTACGAAGTTTACGCAAAAGAATTCATAATTAGTCTCCTGAAAGTAAAAGTGAACTAAGCTCCACCATACAACAACACAGATCAGAAAATACCGTTCTTTGTATAAAGACAAAAAAAAAAAATGAAAGGAAAGATATTCATGGCTGTTTTCAGTGAAACAAAATTCACTACTCCAGATTTCTACCAGCTTCATACACACAATTGCACAAAATTAACATCATTTACTCTAGTTAATGACACTGGTTCAGTGGAATTGCTTTTATTGAGCATAAATTGGGACAATATCAGACTGGGTCCAATAATTTGTGTTGTTTGCATTAGAAACACAGAACGGGGAATTAATGGTGACTACTACAAAGTTACAGCAGCTGCTGGTTAGGAGTGTGACATCCCATGCAGAACACAATGCCACAATGAATTCTTGAGTAGGCACCTGGATGAATTAATCATTGACACAGTGAATCAAGAAGGAACAAATGAGGCTGGATTCTCTTTTCTGGTAGTAAATTTAACCTAACATCCCTTGCAGAACTAATGAGGCTCATAGATAACCTCATACGTAATTAAGACAAAGAAGGATGTGTTGGCTGCTAGTTACCTTCTCCATCAGTGGCAAACTTCTGAGCAGATGCATTGACCCCTCTCACTCTCTCAGCCTGAATAGCAATGTCAGCTTCCACAAGAGCATGTTTCTGCAACAGGTCTTCAACTCCTAACAAATGTTTGCCATAGTCTTGAGACAGCAGAAGCACCTGATCAAAAATGTAGAAGACAAGCAAAATGGGCTGAAGGCCACAAGCTGTTTTGTTTCTTAATGAATCCAGGCATTACACTGTTCTCTATTGTTACATTGATTTAAGTCCAGAGAAACACTAGGCCTATAAGGAGAGCTATTTCAAATGTATAGAGACATAGCTGATACGAATTTGAGCCAATATTTATAAAATCACTGGCAAGCATGAAGAACTCGACTGCTCTTTAATGCAGTTTTAAGTCTAGGATGATGAGAAGCTAGGTCAGCTCAGCAGGACCAACAAAAACCACTCAGTCCATGTGCTGTGAGCTGCCACTGAGCTACACACATCTCCCTCTCCTTCAACAGCTTCCAAATTCTGCTGGCTGACGGACAAGAACAAAGTCATGGTCCTCTCCCTTCCCAGATCCCAGGAGAACAGACAGGAAGAAATTCATGCTTTTTAAAGCACGGAGGTGAAGAGGTGACTTGTTCCCCATGTAAATTGTGATGAAGAGAGATTATTTAATTCCCTTTCACAAAAATGTCATCTGTACCCAAGCACTGTGGCCAAAGCCTCTGGCCCTTACAAGGGAGACATGAAGTTGAAAAGTAGCTTTTTACAGGAGGAAACTTGTTCTTCTTCCTTACTTTTTTTTAATCTTTATTTTTAAAAAATCGTCATAAGGTATAAGGAATTTGTTCACTGCTCTTGAATGTGGATCTTCTGCACATGTCTATTAAACCAGAGGGGCACAATGAATCTTAAAAATTTACAAAAAAAGGACATCTACACCTCTCCAGAATATTTGGTCTATGTTCTCAAGTGGCTAACACCTACCTTCATCTCATCCATCCAGTCCATAATGTATAGCATTTCCTGGAAAATCTTTTGCAGACCAAGATTCATCTCCAGCCGCTGTCTTCGTGCCCTAAGCAGCTCCAGGAGATACTCCCACAGGCGTATAACATTGTCCTTTCTTGCGGTAATGCGTTTGATATCATGGTAATTTTCAGTCTCAAGCTCCTTTGCAACTGCAACTACGGCCTGGACTCGTTCTTCATATGCTGCAATGTCGGTTTCAATGGCCTCATGCTTTTTTGTTGCAGCCTCTACTGCTGGAAGGTCAAAGCCAAAATTATCCTGTAAACACACAGACACTTCTTCAGTAATGGCTGCTGAGGAGAAAAGCCCTACTGCTCATAACATCATTTCTGATTGTGCAGAATACACTTGTTAGCAAATTCGGGATCTGAAGATGCTCTGAAAAGTCTTCTTTAATAAAATCAGATATACCTCTAATAACCAGAGACCCACTGACAAAATCAGAGATATCATTTACTGCCTTTAGGGGAAGAATCATGGTGGCCATCAGGATTAAGCTGGGGCTTTGCATTTTTTTAAAGTCATCTCTAATATTAAAAAATAATATTAATTCCAGGGCTAATTCCACTGAATTGACCAAAATGTTCAGATGAAGAAAATCTTGACTGTGGGTAGATATTTCCACATCAGTATCTCCTGAGCACAGACTGACAGACTCAAGGAAGGGGTATCCCAAACGCATCAGATAGGACACACAGTACTAAATGTACATTTGCACACACATACAAATATAAACATACATACATTCAGTGAAATATGAGGCATAGGGGAGGAAATGTTCTCTTTGCAAGAACTGTATCCTATAATTACTCATGGGAATCATTTTAGTCACACAGACAATTTCTGAAAGCAGCACCTGAGAAACAAGACGTTGATTTTCACTCAGCCAGGTTTCTCTCATAGCTGCCTTGCGATCAAATCTGCGCGCAAGTTGTTCCAGTTTCTCTTGTCTGATGAGCTCATTTCGCAGTGCCAGTTCTCTTTCATGTTCAGCTTTTTCCAGTCTTTCCCAGGCCTGAAGACGTGGAATAAAAACATGCATCTTCCAAATACACACTCTTACAGAATTGTGATAAATCACATTCTCTTTGCATGAAATCAGGACTAAAGTCACTACAGTCAAGTTTCACAGAACTGGCTTATTTATATGCCAATAAATCTGATTTCTATTGGCTGGCCTTACACCTTCTCTGCTAATATAAGCGCACGATTCAAAATTCGTTCTGAAGTCATTCACATATTTACTGAGTAAGGGGTATAAGATGCATTTTCTCAAGTTTATTTGTTTTTTGCCTTCAACAAAGTCCAAGCAAACCACCTGGCTTGAACATGTAAGAGAGTATCTGTCTGGGAAAAAAAAAAATTAATCTTCTCAGCGCTACTCCCAAATCAGTGGATCCTATCTTTTTCCTTTAGGAAACGAGAATTAGAGATTCATGCTCTCTCACCTCGAAAATCAACGTACAATTGCTGTTCTTTATTATATCCGCTTCGGAAAAGAAAACAACTGCAGAATTTGGTTACTTTTGGTGCATACAAGTCCTTCTTTCCCCCAAAGCCAAAAGTTATTCATGTGCATGACATTAATATTACAAAATTAAAAAGTCTTCTATTAGAAGCATGTTGAAAGCCAGCTAATCACCTCTCAGATCTTCTTACAAACAACAAAAACACCCACAATTAAACTCAAAACTACCCTAGATTCTTCTAAATTGTAACAGATGTGAAACTGCCTGAAACTCAGGTATTTTAGGCATTCACAGGCACAGGGGCTTAACGCAACCAGGAGAGCTGTGCAGTTTACTGCTCTCTAGGATGAAGACCGAGGCCACAGACACCCACAACAGCTGCTCTGGGAATGCCAAGCATGATCAAACACAAACGAAGAAAGCTCACAGTTTTAAGTTGTTTGTTATTCTTGAGAGAGCTTGTCAGCTCTGCTGCTGTTCTGCCAGCTGCACTAGCATAAAAAATAGCTGCATAAACCCTGAGAGGGAACCCACAAGATCAGTCATGGTACTTCCTTCACTCTCCCACGCTGCGGGCAGGGGGGCTGAGAGGCAAACTGAGAAGGCTGCCATACCTAGATGTTGTTGCTAATTTCTGTCGATTAACTCTAATGGCCAGGACCACAGAGGAGCAAGGCTCTAGATCCACAACCAGAATGACTGAGTATTTTTCCAGTGCAGAAGATCTTACAGATGCTGAGGATACCCAGGGACTCGTTTCAGATCAGTGAGTCCTAGCTGTAAGGAAAGGCCACCACACCTCGCCCATCCCTTATGGTCCCCCACATCAAGGCTGGAGATAGCAAATGCATTTCTTCCCAGTATGCTGAGAAAGAGACTGAAAGAAAACAACAAAATCCTGAGACGCACCGGAGGAGCTGGCTCAGTTTACCTTGTTAATGTCAGAGATGAGTTTGCCCTCCCTTGGCATGTATACTTTCTGATTGTTGGCTCTCATTTTGCTCTGGATGGTAAAAAGCAGCACTTCTAGGTTTCCTTTTTCTGTAAATCTGAACAAGATTTTGAAAAAAAAAAACCAGAGTTACAATAAAGCTTTCATTGCTACTAAAGTGTTATAAAGCACGTCCTTAAAATATTGACATTATGAATGGAGCATTCAGATAAACACCTTCATCTTGTGTCAAAGCTGGAAGCAATTGAAATAGCCACCACATTCCCTGGAACCAGCTGGGTCAAAGAGCAAAAGAAAATTCACAGAAGTCAGTTGTATGCATGTTTAGATTTAAACCCCCTTCGGGGACAGAAGACTGGATCTTTTTTATTCTGTTACGTGCGTTGTCCTAGTTTACTCTATCAACTCAAGAAATGGAAGTTTTATTTAAAGCCCAGCATAGTCAATAAAGTCTTCCCACTGTTTTCCCTGAGTTTTGCGCCTGGAAAATAAACGAACTCCATAGGCACTAGGGAATAGACTGCAATTTTAGAAGATGTCTGGATACTCTGTAATGTTTTGGATTGTGATTATTTTCCATCAGAATTTATATTAGAAAAAGCCAATAAACAGATCTGATATCATAAGGCTAAAAGAAACCTTCCGGAAGTGAATTGCACAGTTTTGGCTATATCTGTTTTAGTACCTATAGCTGTGTTTCACAAAGCCAGACACACTTCCTCTTGATTTTGGATAAGCAGTAAGATTCTTTTAACTGCAGTGTATTGGTAATATACGCTGCTAGCAAGCATGACTGATGATATTACTATACTAACATTGTATGCTACTACCACTCTTCTAATAAGGCAAGCTTCTCAATGAAGTGACAGATTCCAGGACTCTGAGGTCCTGCAGGAGCAGGATCACCAAAATTGGGTTTGTTGTTATTATGTGTGCATTGAATAGCACAAAGCAAACAGACTCCGAGTAACAATGATGAGTGCCAATTAGAAATACAGTATCTGGGTTTGTTCAGAAAAATAAATTCTTAAGCCAAGATTAAAATTACTTGGATGTGTTTGTTTTTAAAAAAATCAATGACTGACTAAACAAAACAAGACCACTGTTGTTTTAAGCTAAGATTAAAATTACTTGGGTGGTTTCTCTACTGTGCGGTAAGTGTTGAATGCCTGTAGCTGCTGCTGCACACCAACGAGCGAGTTGGCAAATTTGCGATTGTTGAGGATGATAATGGTTTGCTCAATCCACTCAAGGAGGTCAGAAGCCAGCGATTCGTATTTTTCAATCATCTTCTCCGTTTCAATGGCATTGTCAAGCACCTGCAACGGGCAGCACAACATAACATGAAGAACAAGGGCAGTGCTCTTCAGGGTCATTTAAATCCAACAGAAACTGTTGAGACCTGACTTATGAATCAGACCACTCGATCCTGAGCGCCACAGGGGCTGCCATCTCTGAGGAATGAGGGCTTTGCACTTTTCAGCAGTGAATTCCCATGATCCCACGGCAATAACGGGGCAGAGCTGAGGCTCACAATACGATTCACTTTCAGTCTGCCAGCTGTAAGACAGGGGCAACTTTGCCAAAGGGCAGAGAATGACTGCACATTTATTAATCGAGGGACTTTTCTGGGCCCCAGAAGAGACAGAGGACCCAGACAGTAAGGAGCAGTTACTGAGAAAGGAAAAGCACCAATGATGCAAAATTAAGAAGCAAAATAAAACATAGGACAAATGTTTTCCAATACAAGGCAGCTGGAAATTAACTACTCCTCACAGCCATATGGGAATATTTAACATTCAAAACACACTCAAAAGAAAAACAAAGAAACTATCATACAGTGGAATCTTAAAAAAATAAGAGGGGGGGAAAATCAGGAATATTTAAACTGCTTTATAACAATTTATAATTTGAATTTGCAAACCTTTCCGATACGTTTTCCTTCAACAGCTAAAGCTTTCATCTTGGAGAAGTAGTGGTAATATGTGACCACGTAGGTGATAATTGACTTTTCATCAGGATGATCAACACTGATATCTGCAAACCAAACAAGAGTTGTCTTAGCATACTGGGGGTGCGTGGATTAAAACAACAAAGCTAATAACAAGGATGCATTTAAGAGTCTGAGAGATGGGCTCAGTAGCAGTTCAGCTCTGAAGGTTTATGTCCTAAACAGAAATGAGTTCAGCAGCCTTGATCTGGTTCTGGATTACTTGATGCTGTACAGTATTGAACTCTGTCACAAAGAAGTGCTGCTTTATCTGTCTCAGTGCCAACTGTGGTTAAAGTACGCGTCTGTGGGCTAGGGGCCTTTGGGCCTTAGAGTCAGGCTCCAGACTTTGCCACAGCTTGTGCACAGTGGAATAACTTCTCTAGTGTCTGTGTGAGTTGACAGCATTACTGTTAATTGAGAACTTCGATGCTCTATCAGTATTTGGAGAGAGGAATTCAAACCTAATTGCACGTCTGTCCAGGCAAACCTTCTGAGAGATACAGATGGAAAACAAATTACTTCCTTTCCTGCAGCAATTCTGAGGCACTGGAAAAAAAGCAAGAAGAAACTCGCCCAAATGTAGCCTCTATTTGCCCTGCGACAAGAAAGTTTCTTGCCCTAGCATTGTGAGCATGCCTTCCAATATGCATGAGCATGAACACTCTCATGGAAGCACAGGCTAAAACTCACTGACAGTCTGTGAAAGAAGCTGCTAAGTATTTGCTGAAATCCACATCATTCATCTACCAGCTCACAGAAAGTGTTTCTCAGAGCATATCAGAAGGATGACTCTAACTGGAATGATTTTAGGTACACATGGCCAGTTCAGTGATCTTGTCAGATGGGGGAAAACAAACACAGGATCAAGGGCTCTTGCGCTACCACTGCTCAGTCCTCTGCAGGAGACATCTTGCATTCTCTCCTTCTCTCTCTGACTGTATCACCAGGTGAGTCAGCAGCATCCAGCTGCTCTTCAACACAAAAAGCTATCACAAAGCTGTGCCCTAGACAAGGAGGGGTGGAAGAAAAGGGCCCACAAAGAGCTGTGAATCGCTGAAGCTGCAGGAATTCTTACCCTCGGGGTCCAGGAGCTTAGTAAGACCAAGGTGTTGCTCTGCAAGGTTAAAAGCATTCTGCAGATTGTAGTGTGCATTTGATTTCTTCAGCTTGTCAAAATCAATCAGATCAGGCCTAGACAAGACAGAAAATTCTTTGGATTTCCCACAGCACAGATCAGCCACCCTCAAACGAACAAATGAAATAAAATCTGCAATCCTCAGAAAACGTGGCCCCTCATGCTGCCAAGGTTTTGCTTGCCCAGTAGCCTGTGCATTTCCAACAGCAGTACTGAAGGAATGAAGTAATGCCTAGCACATGCCATGGCAGAACCTAACCCATAGCAAAAAACAGAGGATCGTTTACCAGGGATAAAGGTGACCTGGAGGAGAAAGGCAACAAGTTGTGGTCTCACAGTCTCCCCTCATACCCGTGTAAGCATGCAAGCTGTTCCAGTAACTTCACCTGAGCATGCCAATAAGCAGTATCCCCAGCCATGTCAAAGTCTAGCACCAGATTTTGCCATCCCAGCTCAGGGATTTCGCTCCCTTTCAGGCTGCTGTTCTGTGCCGTGTGTCCGTCCCTCCCTCCCTCCCTCCCCCAAATTCTAGGTGACCAGACCCGATGGTCGGTTACTCAGTAAAGTACAAAAACTTTTTTCCAACCTGGGCTTTCACAAACCAAAACAATCACGTGTATAATTTATTCTCTTGAAACCAAACACAACCTGTTTTCATGTGTGATGGAAGCAGCTGTTGCCCAGAAGAGCTCACAGTGACAGCAAGAGCTGTAGAGTTCTAAATCAAGGCAAGTTGCTGTAAAACTTAGTAATTCTTCAATATCCACCTCTCCATAGATTTTAAAATCAAGCTGCAAAGTAACTGCAAAACCCAGTGCACACTGCAACAGCTCAAGCTTTCAAAACCCGTAAAGACATTTACCCACACATACCTGTGCTTATGTATTAGTGCATTGAAAGCCATCCCATCCCTCCAGCTTGTCGTAAAGTTGTGAATGTTGACGTTGGGGTAACTGACAGAACAAAAACCAAAGAGAGCCCAATCAACACAGCATCCCTGCTGCAGTTCTGCACACTCTGTCCCTACAAGCTGGTTGCAGCAGTGACACATTTATAGCAAACCTAAGGGTGGGATATTACCACCCCATAATGGTCAGTCAGTCATCATGACTGTACTCTAATCAAAGCCTGACACTAAAGGTAAGTGTATCTAATTTACTCGTGTAAACCCTACAGAACCGATACACATTCCAGAGAAGGGTTCAAATGAACTTTGAGGTCATCACCTGAAGCTATGATTTTAGAGCTTGCTGCCCAACCTGCACAGCCTGTGAGGTTTCAAATCCCTGCAAATCTCAGGCCTGCTCCTGATTTACCTGCTGGCAAACAATTATTTTCAGGTACTCAAAATATCAAGTTCAAGAGAAGAGCAGGAACAGCTGGAGGAACAGAGAGAAGTAAAATCTTTTCTGATGGCTGCAAGTGCCATAGGAACAGTGATACTTTAAGTGTTCCTTGAAATTGTCTGCTATCCCAAGGCATCTTCAAGGACTGACCCTAGTCACTGTGTGACTTTTAAACAAAGCACATACAATAGACACCTTTGTGCCCCATGGGTACACAGATGGAAAATTAATTTGTTTGGTGATCTGGGTATTTTGCGAGCCCCCCAAAATTTAAGGCTGCTCACAAACCGCTTTCACTAGAGTTCTTGGAAGGAGAAGATGAAGAATCACTAGAATAATGCTGCACAGGGACATCCAAGTTTCATGGGGGAAACATACTGAATCTCTACAAATTGATATTTATGCAACAACATTACTGTCAGGGAAAGACATTTTGGAAATATTTCCATATATACGGAAAGAAGGAAAAGTTCGTGGCAAACATCTGAAGGACCATTATTTCTTCAGAGTAAGGAGAAAAAGAGTCAGCATATTACTATATGTTCATGGATTATCAGATTAGTATGTTTATCACACAGCATTAATATAATAAATTCAGAATTTTCTAACTTGTAAACATCAATCCATGTCTCTTGGTTGAATCCACTTAAGGAGAGATACGTGTTTGCCCATTTAAAACTATTTCAACGAAAACTCAAAATGCTGCAAGAGCTTTAGAGATAATCACTTAATCCACACTCACCCAGCTGTCTTCATCTGGCACCACAAAAGCAAAGCATCTTTAGCAGATTTCTTCTCCTTGTTGTCCTCTGTTTCAACACTGATATCTTGGATCTAAAATTAATGCAGAAGTTTTAAACATTTCTCTGAGAAAACATATTTTTTGCCTTTTTTAAAGAGATGAAAGAAATGACATCGGAATATAAGTAACAAAGGAAATCTACGATGACAGGCAGGGTGGAAGTAGATGAATGCTTTTCCTCATTTAAAAGCATTCATGTCAAAAGAAAGCTTCATCTGCCCTTACTTTATCTGGAGAATTACTCTTCGTTTAGTCCATTGACAAAACAGTTTAAACTTCATGAGGAAATGGATTTCCAGCTGTCAAGGCAAGCCCTGCCCTATCCAGCATGATGCTTTCACCCTGCAAGGTGTTTCCCGCAGGATGCTGAGCACATCCAGGAGCGGAGGGGATGCAGCAGGTAGGGGTCCTTGTGAGGTGACCCACAGGCAAAAGCTAACCAGGAGTTTCGTAGGAGCAAACAATTTTGGAACTTCAAGCTTGGACGAAATAGTGTTTGCCCTTAGCAGTATCACAACTATATACTCCAGATGCTACGCTGTTATCCAGCTTTTAAAAAGAGGAAAAGGAAAAAAAAAGGAAACCACTTTTTACTTCATATGGATAAACAGATCTCATTTTATGGATATAGTTCACTGCTTTTTAAAAAGAGTATTGTAGCTTCAGTGAAGTTCCACTGCTGTCAGATGAAAGACATTTTCATATTAGGAAAACACTGAGCAACATCAAAATTAAGAGAATGTGAAATTTATTAAATATTTGTTACTACTTTATTTATTATAAATTATGTATTTATTATATAAATTCATTATCCTTTCTGCAAAAGGACTTTCCAGCCTTTTTTAACTGAGGGCAAAGATCAATGTACAACTTGCTGAAAACCAAGGCATCTCAGCCTTTAGGTGGGACATGAAAACAATTCTTGTGGGCACCCTTAATCCGCTTCAGTGCAAAGTCAGCCACATTAATGACAATCACCACAGAGGTGAAGAGCAGCTGAGGGTAGCATTTTTTCCCAGGTCTACAAGAATGTATAGGTCTATGACTCCTAAAAAGCACACTGAAGTGTATTAGAAGCAATTATGGAAAACTCAAATGTGTGTATATCTATGTATGTACAGATCTTTACCTGGAATCTTAGGATAATAGTCCAAATAAGGCCAAGAGTCAGTCTATGATTCCCATCCACAATATCATGAGATCCCATGTTTTCTAGGTGCACTCTTTGCTCTTTCAGGAACTGAAGGGCTTTATCAACATTCTCCAGGCAATGGATGCGCATCCTTCCCTTAGTTGGTTTGGGCTAGAAGGTAAAAAGAAGTAAAACATGTATTACTGTAAGTGGAAGGGAAAAAAAAAAAAAAGTGCTTGTTAACTCTTCAGTCCAGCCAGGTGAGTCACCACATTGTCCACTACCAGCCAGCAGTACTGGTGTACTATTTTCCTTCAAATTCAATGGACAAAATCACTCCTTGCATCTTACAGCACATCTACACAAGGATAATGGTAGCATGTGTCAAACTCGTGGTGGAAATGCCAAAATCCTAGACCTGAGCTGCACACACTGGGCAGCCAATTTCATTTGCTTTTCAAAGTATTTTGCCTGCTGACATCCTCCATTTTTTTGTCTAGCATTTCATTCACTAGCTGGAAGATAAATTGTTTTGTTAAGTTCATGCCACACCTATTATATGTTTTTTTCTCCAGGACAAGTTCTTCCACACTTAAAAAGATTCTGCAAAGATAAAGGTATGAAATGAACTGATAACCGGCATACGCACACAATAGAGGGAATTGGTAATGAATGCTCCAGAGTATCTATAAATACAGATATACAGTCTCTAAAAAAGGCAGCTCAGATTTGGACCATAAGCTACTCAATAAAGTGCCTTGAGAATGAAACGTCATTGCTTTTGTTGGTGAACTGAAGTAGGATAAATAGAAAATTGAAAATAACAGCAGAGATTTATTCCAAACAATTTCTTAACAGGAAAACAAAGTAGTAAAAAAAAAAAAAAAATCAGCCACACCAACACAATACAATTTGACAAAGGCCCAGTGCAAATGAAAAAAGCCATGAATATATTAACAGCATGTAGAAGTCTGCTGTAAAACTGAATAAAATTAAAGCAACTTTATTCTGCAGATAAGGATTACAGTTGAATAGCCTGTTCAGTGCTCACTGAGATGTCACCAAAGGTACTCAGCCAAACTAATAACTGACATAATTACTTTGTTTTCTGCAGTGAACTTAATGAACTGGACATGGAAATGGCTCAGGCAAAATTCTTGCCTCAGACTGTATTTAAGGGGAGGAGTTTCAGCCGGAGCCATATTATGGTCCCTAGAAACAGCAGCCTGTTTAACAGTGTGTCATAAAGACAAGACACTTGCTAGAAAGATGCCCTTCAGGACACGTAAACCCCCGAGGTCATTAGTTTCACTTCAGCTTTCGATTAGCACAGCTCTCCTCCGGAGGCCAGGTAACAACGCAGAGCAAGTCAACCCACAACTCACAGCAAAGGCAAAAATTTCCAGGAACCTGCCACTGCTATTGGGTGTAAAAGTCCCTCAGGAGAGGTGCAAATTGCATATAGACGCTATGCACACGCTATATGCCCCAAATGCTGCTAGTATAGGGTGAAGCGCCATAGGGTGAGTGAGGGCAAGAGTGAGGTTACATGGTTGGCTGAAACCAACCAGAGATCCCTTGCTATCAGCAGGGACAATCCGTGATCCATCCTTTCGCTGGTGCCATCAGTCACTCAGGAGTGTCGTAAGCTGGACCACATGTCTAATTTAATCTTGCAAAATACAGGTGGGAAGGCTGTTCCCAGAGCAGGAGAGGGAGCACCCAGCTGCACGGGAAAGCGGAGGTGTGGCTGCCTGGCCCACGGCTCGCTCCAGCCCCTTGCCACACCTGAGTGCCCAAGATCAGCCTCAGAAGGTGTGCTCAACCTTGTTTCCCAAAATGCAGGAATGACGGTGACTGGGGCCATTTCTAAGCAGCTGTGGCAGACCTGACTCCGTCCCCTCTGCCTTAACACAGCCCTTCTCATTTACCTAAGCAGTAACTGCACTGCATCTAAAGTCTCAAGTTATTGAGCAGAAAAAGGTTTTAAATGCTCTGTTTCTGCTCTCAGAAGCAACAGCACCAAGGCGACAGAGTTAATACCATTTGCGGTGTTTTATTTAGTTCCCAAGACCGCCTGTTCCCGCCCACACTGTACAGCGACGTACCCGCCAACTAAGAATCCGGCAAATGCAACCTTCAGGTTATTGGCAGGATTTTTTTCTCCCACAAACACAACGACTGTACGCGATGCAGCAGAATACACAGAGTAAACCTGAACAGGACACAGCTCCCTGTAGAGCAGGAGTGGCCTGACACATTTTCCTAGTGTTCCAGCACTAGGTACGCTTTCTGGCTCAGAAATTCCCCATTGGGGCTGTAACCGCTTATTAGCAGCGTCACCTAGGGCTGTTCAAACTATGATTTATTAGTGGTCCGAGAAGGCGCTTCAAATTTCTGCAAGGACGAGAACGACAGTGCCACCCAGCCAAAAAAACCGTCAGGCACCCCGAGAAGGCAGAAGGCTCAATTCTGCTGTCCCTCTGCACAGGCAGGCCACGCCGCTCAACCCACCATCCTGCCACAGGAGGAGGACGAGGCCTCTGAGCCCGCTTTGTACAAGGTGCGGCTGCACTTGCCACACGCTCCCGCGCAGCCTCATGATGAGACACAGCCAGCCGCAACTTTCACCTTTGCTGGGCTAACGCAGATCCAGAAATTAACCAGAGGGAAAGAAAGCATGCTGAATGCATTGTTTATAGCATTTACCTAAATTCAGCCTTCACACGCCTATCAATCAGGAAAATTTTTTCACATCAAAAATCTTTCCTTTTCCAACAGAAAATGTGACAGAACTTATTACAAAGAATCTTCTTAAACAGTTTGACGTTTGAGCATCCAGGAATTGTAAGGAATTTACTGATCCTTTATATGGTTATGGAAAAAAAAAAATAGCTAAATGCTTAATTTTATGCTGAAAACAATTCTCTGCTTTACTTTTCTGTTTGGGAGAAGCTGGTTAACAGTGTGTGCAAACAAAATTACAACTGTCTTTTCATACTGGCTGGATTCTTCTCTGCTTTGCTCCGTCAAGACTATCACATGCCATCACTTTCCAAATATTGCACTGCACAGAGGACCTTATGCAGTAAGATCTGGACTAAACACTAGCATTAGCATTCAAGCTGAGCAAAGACAGAGAGATGCAGACGTTGCCCTTATTGGACACACTCATTTTGAGGTTCTCCAAGCTGCCTTCAAGGACTCTGGGTTTTCATTACCAAAAATCACAACAGTTTTTGGAAAACGCAGGGTTTGTGCAAATGTAGCTGGAGGTCTTACAAAAGGCAAAGAGCAATCCTGCTTTCCTGATTACTCTCCTAAATCCCAGCCTGGTTCATGGGCATATGGCTCCAGCTCCAGAATCTGAGTCCTGGTTTCAAAAGTGAAAAAACAATTCCTGTTTGTTCTACTGCATCAGTAAACACGCTGTACTAAAATAATTATCTAGGCTAGTTCCTGCATTTGTTTATTGCTTTCTTAGCATTTTATGTTTCTTGTCTTGATTTTAAGCTTTCTGCATAAGATGTTGACTTTACATTTCTGCTTGGGTTGCATGCCAATGTCAGAACCTTACCAACACAGCTAAAATAAATTCCAAAAGGCTGGAGAACATCAGCAAGTGGATGCTATTGCCAGTCCTCCTGGAATATTTTTCGGGTGTGTAATTGTCTCAAGGTTTAGTGCACTGTGTTATCTGTTTTCTTGTTTGCAGCAGAAGGTGTGGTGGAATGTACTGTTCAAACAGAGACTGCTGTTCTCCATCCTGAGATAATGAAGCTACAGAAAGAATTTGTGGTGGTGCAGACAGCTGCCAAAGCCATACGCAAACTATGATGCAAGTGCAGATCCAGCAGTCTCACGGGGTGGATCCTGCACCCTCCCCACGTGAACAGCTGTGTAAGCTCTGTTTGCATTTTTCAAAACCTAAAATGAAAATCAAAAATGAATTGAGCAGCCAGAGTCACACGACTGCTCTGAGCTTCACCGCTGCTATCTGACACTGAAAGCCAAATCTTGGCAGACAGATATGGAGATTTAAACAGAGGTGGCATGGTTGCTGCCTGAACCTTCAAATAATGGAGCGTGTTGGTCTCAGCTATTCCTGTACAAAAAAACATCTGCTACCTGCAGTGAATACGTCAAACCCTATACCTCGCTGAAGTAAACTATCTGGCATAGAGAGAAACACGTTTTGAGCAAACTATAGCTGACAAACACTGAGATTAGTCACCTCCATCCACACAATGCCTTCATCCACACAGGGTACTTCTATGCACGTCAGAGTTTCCTTACCCTCACAGGTGCATTTAGAAAGTTCCCTCTCTTGCCTTACTGCACAGATGCTACACTGTGGGCCATATGTTCAACTCATTAACCAGAGTCCTAAGCCACGGAGCTTCCATTATTAATAGGTGTGCTTGATGACAAGCGATTACACAGTTGCATCCTCACATAGCCTTAGGTCTTAGCTAAAGACCCGTATTTCTTTGAAAAGATTGCTTTAAATTAGGTAGTTAAGAGCATAGGCATCATTTGAGGAACTAAAGGAAAACTGATACCCAGCCATTTCCCGACACTCAGCTTTCCTGTCATACAGCGGCATTTTTCACTACAGGGATTTTCTTACTCACCACTCCCTTGCGCTGGTATCAAGGGGGAGGGTCTCTCAGCATATCCAAAGAAAGAATTTGCCCTATTTATTTATACTCATTTTAGATATTCCCCTAACCAAAGAAAATCAAATCCTTTTCTATACTAGTGAAATCAAGTATACCCAGGAGCATTCCTGAGCAGTGGGGTGCAATTAACACCACGGCTAAAACTGCTGCAATGCTTCCCAGAGTGGACTTGACCCTCTCCAACCAGGTATCCTCCACACGCTCCAGGGAAGGGAGAAGGGATCTTCCAGGCCTCAGCCAGCAGTCAGCCTGCACACAGCCACCTGCATCTGGTGGCTGGGTTTACCAGCATAGAAACTGGCCAGTTGGCCACAGCGCCTGGGAACGTTCCTCAGCACATCTAATGCACCCTTACCAAGATGGTCTAAGGGGCTGGAGAACATTTAATGCTCTGCGCCTGTCAGATCTAGGAGCAGTGAGTATGCTGCTGGAAGCACTCAGCATCTCACCAGCAAGAATCCTTAGAAGGAGACTTCCTCTGATTCCTGCTGAAACCAATAGGAAGATATTTTAATCGTGTCTGGATCCAGCTGAAGCAATAGACTTCTTTTTTTTCTTTAATACATAAAAAAGACATTTGCAGTGCTGAAGCCTCAGAACTCCGTTTTGCTGTATTTCAGTTGAGCCCAGGATTCACCAAAAAAACACCCCAAACCAAAACAAAAACTCCACAATGAATATTAATAAACACTTACAAGTCTCTCTCCTGAAAGAACTTCCAGAAGTTTGATGAGCATCCTTCCATCGCGAAGGTCAGTGTACAAATCTGTAATTCTGCATGATACGCGTGCCAAGTGGGAATTAACCCACTTTGTGAAAGTCTTCTTCTGAACTGCCTCACGTTCATCTGGTAGGAAAACAACACAATGTTACTCAAAGTAAACCACAGTTCATGTACCTACACGAATATGTGCTGCTCAAACATGTATAATATTAAATGCAAGGTATGTCTTGTTTTCTTAGCAGTATCATTGAAGAAATTGGGACTTCTCACTGAAAATCCACCTTTCTTCATATTTTATGACATTTTCTAAGATCAGTGGGAATTTTACTGAGTTACTATCTACGGAATAAATCTGAAGTATAGACTGCAGGTTTACTTGCTGCTCCGATAAGCAGCTTTCTCAAGGTGTGAAGGGTCTGTTGTAGAGCTACAACGTAAAAGCCACTTTTGACTCATCACTCGCCAGTAATTTGACCAAGAGTTACCTTCCACCAGTGGAAGAACAAATACACAACGGGTCTCCTGAAATAACAGAAGTCACTTTGGATTGACAGGTACAAAAGAGAGCAGAGACCAAAGCTTCCCATTTGCTTTTTCCCTTCTCATTACAGTATTTATTTGCAGATTCAACATTTGTAACCATATACAGACAATGTCAAGATGAACTTTTCCATAACTGCATGTTTGAAGTAGTAGACTTGCATTTATTTAAAGCCATAGAAAAATAGGTTCTTTCCACCTTCCCTTCCCAGAGTCTTCCACAACTGTCTATACATGAAAACACTGGCTGCGAGAGCTCTCTTAATGCACAGGCTCACTACAGTCCACATTAATTCAGAAACTCCTAAACAGCTATCCGCCAAGCCGAGAACTCTCAGACAGAAAGTACTATACATCTTTGTGGTTAAATTCTTTTGCCAAGGCCTTTGGATGAAGCCCTTCCTTGTTAACAAAAAAGCCATTTCACTGAGCTGGGAACTACTACAGACCAAAACTGGCAAAACACAGGTGCTCGAACTCAGACTCCGAAGTCCGTAATTAGCCATATGAATATAAGCAGCCTGCTTTTCCAAGCCGCTGAGCATCTAAACCTCTTCAAAGTTGTTGGCACGTTCAGAAACAGCACAGGAAGACTGGTAAATCCTAAACCAAAACTTCACATGTCCAGCTCTGAAAACTCGGAGTATGTTGCTTGAAACACAGAAAACGTCAATGATGGTGCAGATCAATGCAGAGTTTATATCTGACTACCCAAGGTTTCAGTGGATGCTGCCCTTCAAAAGGAAGGACCTGCCCTCTTCCTGGCAGCGCAGCGTGGGGGGAGCATGATCCCAGCATGTTCATAACCAGTTACAGCCTCCACACCTGCAGGACCCTGGGGACAACAGGAGAAGCCTGATCCCTGGTGACAAGGAACGACACAGAAGCTGGGGCTCAGGAGGATAGACAGTAAAGTAAAACATGTAAAAGAAAAAAAGACAGTAAGAAAAGAAATCATAGTAGCATGGTGGTAAGGAGGAGGAATCTGACAGGGAGTGGGAGAACAGACCAGCACTTCAGTGGCAGTTTGCCCAATTACATAAACCCCACCCTAAGATTTCAGTTCCTCCCACGTATTTCTGAATTTATTCTTGCTACCTTACCACGTGGCAGGACGTGACCAAAGCTAATGCACTGAAACTGTCCCATTTGTGACAGCTTTTACCTAGCTATAAGGTGTGAAATTAAAAAATGGGGCTGGGAAAGATGGAAAAGGTGGGGTTTGTGATTCAACAGCAATATGCTTTCAACAAACTGACTGTTTGCGTTACTCTTGTTTGCCCTCACTCTGTACGAAGCAGAGGATTGCTAAGATATAGCAAGCGAAGAAGAAATTAGCAATAACTGCAGCTTGCTTTCCAGTGCGCCGAGAGGAGCCACGCACAGTCTCTAGAAGGCGGCAGCGCGTGCCCCCCGGCTGCCCAAACCTCAGCCCCCCGCTCTGCCCCAGTCCCCGCCGACGCCGCACGGTGCATGGGTCCTTCGCTGCCAGAGCACCGCAGCGTCCGCAGCACGGGGCTCCGCCGGGGAGCGCTGGTTAGCGCTGTGCCAACAGGAGTACGGCCAGGTCATTAGAAAACCCAAACCTTCCCCCAGCAAGACAACACTATAAAAATAAACACTGCTTTTTCAGCTGAAAGCTGCAGCATCTCCCAACCACGTTGCAATTCGTACCAGTGGTGTAACAACACAGCTTGTTCTGTCTCGGACCAACGAATAAAAAACCCAACATATATGACTAGTGGAAACAGTTGTCTATGCAAGTAATGATTTAAATACAGCGTCTGCTAACCTGAAATACATATTTTATGAACTATTTATAGCAGGTTCCTAGGAATGCTGTATCTGCTTGTCTAGTAATCCATGCTTTTAGTTGAAGTAGTTTTTGAAATGACTCACAAAACAAAAACTTTGCAATAGCTGGCACTTTTAAAAGAAAACTCCAACAGAAAATACATCTCCCTCCACCAGCTTGAGCAAGCCCCAAAACTCAGCAAGTTTGTTTATTTAATCACTGCAGTCTCTATACAGCAGCGTAACATTCAGAGATCCCTACGGTTTCACTCATTCCAAAAAGAAATACGGATGGACAGGATCCTAAAAATAGTTGGACATAGAAAATATTATACAAAACAAAAAAAACTATTAAATGTCATCATGAAGCCATCCATTAAAAAAATCTTTGGTCAAAAGCTACAGCTATCAACAATCCTCTCAATTTGGGATCACAATAAAAGTAACCGGTGGGAGAACACCACCACCCATGCCATTTTAGTAAAAGCAGATGAAGGGTCAGAGTCTAATTTTGAACAGATTAAGGACATGACACAGGAAATACAGTGACATGCAAGTCAACTTGTGAAAACTCTGGTGCCGTTGTATTACTTGATGCCAGTTTAGTATCTTCTGTTGTTGAAAGCAAGTCAAAGGAAGTCAACACATCAGCCAGGCAGCCCTTTCAGGAGGGGGAAGATGGGTCCCTCCTGTGGACAACGCTGACGTGGCCCAGGGGTCTATCTCCCAGATAGGCTTCCCCACCCCAGCACAACTGGTGGCCCTAAAAGACGACATGAAAGATTCCGAGAAAAAAGCCTGAGAAAGTTCTAGTGACTCCTTTTCTTCCATGTTGCCTCAGCATCATTAAGCACACCGAATTATCAGTGAGGGAGAGGATGGGAACACAGCCTGTCTAGCTGGAGGCCCTCTGTGCTTTGGTAGCTGATGCTTGGTGCCGTTACACGTGCTTTCTTTAGACTAGTTCAAACACAGTCGCTGCCTCTCCCCTTCTGCTTTCCCGTTTCCTCTGTCTCGCTCTCTGTGGTCCTCGATTTCCTGTTTACGGTGAGAGGTTGAAGGGCTTGGCTGCTTTAATTCTGGCTCCGCACCCACCCCGCGCTCGCTCTCATCTTTGTTCCTCTCACCTGATCCCCACCCATCCTCTGCAGCACCGTCCTCCTCCCTGCTCACCCTGCCAGACAAAAATAGTGTGAAAATCTACTGAGATCACAGCTGCGATGGTTTCAGTGCTAAATCCACATGCTGAGCCTACTGTTGCCTCTTCATGTTTGCTTGACCAGCTTCACTGCTGCAGCCTTTAATGGCTTTCCGTCTTCTTCCCGTCTCTCCTCCTCTCCTCTGATCACAGCAAGAACGGCCAGGAGCAGCCAGATCCCCGGCTGCCTGGGCGCAGCCTCCAGCCCCGTGGGAAAACCCTGCGGCACTGCACAAGAGCCAGGCCCCCACCTGCTCGCTGCCAGCTTTTGGGGACAACGGGCAGCCAGGAAAAAGCCACCGGAGACACAGCAGCTCTTTCAGTCTCCTAATGGCCGGTCACCCAGGAAGGCCGCTCTTTATCACGCCCTTGGCACAGGCAGAGTGCAGCTCTCCAGCTCTCCGCAGACATCATTAGTGACAGAAACACCAGGAGGGAGAAGGCACAGCCATTCCTACCCCCGCATCGCTTGACTCCTCTCGTGCTCCCACAACGTGGGAAAGCAAAACAAGTGCATTTTGAAAGTTCTGTGACTGGGGTTGGTCATGTTAAAACCTCTCCTGATTATTTCTACACAGTGTTTCACAATGACTGCAGGTTTTTGCAATGCTTTCACCAACCCTTTCAAACTTACTAACTGTATCTTTCTGCTCTGGGGTTTCAGGTTAAAACACACACAGAATTAAAACCAACGAATTTTGGTGGTATGTTTCAGAGGAAGAAACATACATACAGAAAAGCAGTTCTTACAGCTCCGACAATTCGGCTAAGCACACAACTGTGACTCTTTTAATGTGCAGTGCTGTGTAAAAACCCACACACTAAGGGCCAGGTGCATCCATGACTGATGGTACCAAGGATTTAACAACAGCAATGGGCCCTGAAGAGCTGTTTATGAATCTCATGTGATCGTTTGGACAAATGTCTTCCATACTTCCAAAAACAGTTTTAGATTTTGAAGATTAATTAAAACTAGAGGACATGGGTGGAGCTCCAAGTGTCCTACTGCTTGTGAAAACATTTGTTTCCCAAGGGTAAAGAGAAATGCGCAACATGCAAAACATGCACAGCAGGAAAACGGAAGCTGCGCTAACAGCGGTATTGATAATAGAGAATCCAACTTATCTTGAAGCAACACTGGGAAGGAAATTTCCTTTATGCGGAAACCCCCACAACAATAATACTAGCATACAGTGGCTTGCAAACTCTAGCTCTGTGACCATGCTAAATCAAGGACTGACATTGTTTAGGAGTTTAGTAAATAAATAGGAGTTTGTACACTGAAATTCACATAAACCAGGGCTGGATGGTATCACAAGCACGCATCTAGTCCCTTCCCCGCTTGAAGAGAGGAATTTCTTCCTCTACTAATCGGGTAAGAAAAAACGCTAACAAAATGTAGTTAACTTTCTGAAAGACTGGAGTCAGGAGTGTCAGTCGCTGAATCCCCAGTGTGGAACAGCACGACGGGGGGCCGCATACACCACCCTCCCTCTGTCACACGCTCAGCTCCGCAGAGTGAACTTCATAGAGCCGTGCCAGAATAATGGAGAATTTGTCTTAATAACCACCCTGGAATATGCACGGCTGCAGGAGCCGGCTGAGCGAAACGTGGGCCCCCCATGACCCCTTTGCTGCTCCCACATGCCAGAAAGTGTTATCAGTCCCAGTCTTTTCGCATGACCGCAGCACCAACTGCTGCTGTGACAAAGGTTACCCGTGCGGCCACCGTTTTTCTAAATACAGCTTGGAGACGGATCTGCTCCCTTCCATACCGGTCAAACGACATTTTCGACAAACTGACCTTGAATCTGTTTCAAACTGAATGGCAAATAGGTTTGGCACACACTGCTGCCAGTCCAGCACAGGTAAAACAACCTTCAGTGTGCAACAGCTCCTGCCAGCCCCTGGACCGCAAAGGCCTCCGCACTCGATCCGACAAGCAGCGAAGGGGGTGCTCTCAAGGGAGCTGAAACACTACTGAAGGAAACGGAGAAATTCGAGCACAAAAGCGAAGCTGAAAGGAGCACCGAGAGTCCAGGACTGCTGCCTGGCACTCGGTGTGTGCACAGCCGTCTTGGGACAGCCCACACATCAGAGGCACCGACACCCTCCCCAAGCAGTCTGGCTGGCAGGCAGCTTGCTCCATGCATTACCAGTGTTTGTGGATCCCTGTAATACCTTAAGCAAGGCAAACTAAGGACGAGTTTTAATCCCTAACTCCAAAAGATCTCCATCCTGCAGGTTTAAGTCTTTTTTGATTTCCACGCTGAAAGTAATTTTTACAGCTTAAAATAATTATTTTTTCCCTATAGCAACAAATGCAGCCAGTGTGCACCCTACACGAAGCATTGCTAAACACAATGACTCAGAGATCAGCTGAGCATTGCTCCAGGCACACCACTTTTGCTGACAGCAAATATCCACAGCTTCCCAGAATTCCCCAGAACATAACCTAGGTTAACTGTGCACAGAGAAAACAGAGCTTCCTTTCACAGGACAACATTCCCGTTACTGTAGGTTTTCAGGGCGCAGGATATCACTCTATGTCTTCTCATAGATGCGAGGATATGGACTTAAATAGCCAGCAATATTCACAGTTTCACAAATTCCATCTGTGCTCTGAATTTTTTAGATTGAGGAAGATGCCTGAGAGAATGGCAGATCAGCTTACTGGGACCAGAACGCAGTGATCAAACAAGATTTTATCAGGAAATAACATGAACACATGTACTGTGGCTAATCTTCACCATTTGTTATAGTAACAGGAGACCAATACTGAACATGAAATAATTCTAATACAGGTCTAACCTCTGTTGCTTCAGGGAGGCTTGAGCACAGGTTTATATAAAGTAACATCACTGTACCAGACCCCTCAAGCACATCTGATGGGACCAGTGAAGGGCTCCTTCGCTCACCACACCAGCATCACCTTGAGAAAAGAACAACGCTGGCAGCTCCTGGTCCTTAAATTTCCTGTCCAAACCCAGGGCTGCACACTCAGTGGAAGGCTGAGGACTACCAGAAGCCCTGGCCTGCGATCCATGGTGCAGAAGTGGAGGCAGAGTCTGGGTTTTGTGTGCTCGTAACAGCCTAGCAGGACCCCACCCTGGGGTGAGACCCTCTGCTGGGACCCTCCGTGGGACCGCCTGCCCATGGGGCTGCGTGGCAACACACCTCAGTCAGCCAATGCAACACTACATATAACCCAGAGGGGAAAAAAAAAGCACCTCCATATCTGTACTGGATCAGCTGAGGAGAGAAACATCTGCTCAGACAAACCATCATGAAATAATGGCCTTTTCACAAGGTCCTGGTACATGCTGTATTAGTACATGTGGCAATAAGAAACCCAGAGAGAACAACAGGTAAGCATGCACAGCCAGGCACAGAGAGTCTAAATTAAAATACATTGGAATCATTCAACACGGAAGATGATGATGGAAGGAGGAAGGATTACCCAGTCAGGAGGAGGACTATTCGATGTCTGTAGAGAAAAGGAAATAAAATTAGTTTCTCTTAACATTCAAGTGTCCGATGACTATCTCCCCTTCAGTAGTAAGGCAGAAAAACTGAACAGTGGATACTGCTTTTCTCCAGCTGCAGGTAACGTGTAAGGACTGAAAACAGGAGTTAATGAAACTGCAAAAAATGAGTTTAATGTAGAAAACGCAAATCCATAAGATACACATGCGTAGGCAAGCAACAACCTAGAATGAAACCTGCAAGAAGTCAAATTTACACACGTCTTACACAGAGAACATGATACACGTGGGTCCAGTGCTTTGAAACTACAGATGAACTCCGAAAAAATGCCCCTCCTCCACTGTTACTTCAATCTTGCAGACAGTTTAACATGGAGGAATGACTGCAGCTGACGGTTTTGATGCCAGTAGGATGTATTTGTTATGGCTATTTTATGGCACAAAATAATCTGTGGAGTGACTTCCACATCAAAAATGGTGTGATTACGCCAAAGCTTTCACATGCTCAAACTTGACTTGGATGAGAACATGAACACAAATATGAAAGATGACAAAGCATGCAGGTGATTTTGTTCATGCTGTGTTTAGCTGGTGATTCTCACTAGGAGCAAAATCCTTGCTGCTTTCGTGACTCTGCTACACAGAGACTATTGTTCAGAAGTCAGGGGTGTGTTCATCAATCCATTCTCTTTTACTAGAAAGCACTGGCCAGCTTCTAAATCCTATTAAATATCCACTCTTCTCTACTAAACATTGTACCATGTGACTACTTTCACTCCTGAAAATGCTCTGAAAAGAAAAAAGGGAAAGCTACATAATGTAGCATGTGGAAAAAGCAATGCTGCTACTTTCTCTCTTTGATGTCACTAAACCTCACTCACACAATAAAACGATGCACAGAACAATGTCCGGTAGCCAGCCAAGCATTACAGGGTGTGGAAGGGCAGGTCCCTTCATTGTCTTTATTTTTACACAGAGTTTATAGCATTTTGGTGTCAGCAATACAAAAATAAACCTCCTGGAAGCCAGCTTTGGATTCATGAATTATTATGTTCATCTGCAAAAAGTTCCTGTAAACTCTCCCACAGCAAATAAATGAAACATAAAAGTCTTCTGGGTTTAGCAGATTAAACTGGTGGAAGCACTCAGTCTTTTTTATTTTTTATTTTTATGATGACATATTTAAGCAGATTTAGAGAGTGTATGTGCTCAGCTATCCCTACATTGGTGTAAACTATGTGAACTGCATGTTTAACTTCAGGAAAACTGGAACACAAAATTGTGTAAATATCTCCCACACCACAACCAGCTCCCTGCAATGCAAAACACTGTGTCACACAGCCCATTCCATAAACATTAACCATTCAGCTTTTTTTTCTGGTACTCTAGGATACCAGCTGACTTCTTGTTCTTCTGTATGAAATACAAAGCAGCTACAGAAATACAGCCTTGCTAGTGGATGATTAAAATGGTTTCACACTTCTAGGTGCTGCTCTTGGAAACACCTACACCCATCTCGAGCTCTAAACACCATCATCTGCCCTGCTTAAATATAACCGCTCACATTACTGAAGCCCATCATGAGAAAAATGTTCCAGAGAGCCAAAGCTTGACCCCCAAACTGTACTTGGAGAAAGATGTTACAAAACCATTTTTACAGGAAAAAAAAAAAATAGCAAAAGTATAGTTGAATAAGGGAATAACTTTATGGCCTAACGAGCACGCAGTACAGAGTTCAAATGGATCTCCTTTAAAAAACAACATGAAAAATACCGCACTGTTGTCAGCATTTAACATTAAGGGACACAAATGCCTTACGGCTGATTGGATGTTAGTGGTTTACACTTGTTGCCATTTTTTCCCTTTCCATGAGAGACAAATCACTTCACTAAAAGGAGCATGGAAAAAGCATCGGCCTGTCCCAGGACACTGACTGTGAAATTCCCACAAAAGAACAATGAAAACCTGAGGTCACTGCACTATTTCAAGTACACACCATCTAGTGGGGTCTTTGCAGTTTCCTTTAAAAAACATTATGAGCATAATGCAGGGAAGTGTCAGGTTTTTTTGGAGGGAGGCAGTGCTGTTATTTTCCATACTTGCCCAAACCACTGCTTGATTAGCAGTGTTAGCAAGGGTGAGAGCAAGGATTGGCACATAGAGAGAACATGCCAGGTACTTCACTACATAAGGTCCATCTTATTTCTTCCCGTGTTCAGCAAATCCAGCAGAATGAAAGAGTTTTTACAGTCAATTCCCACTTGTCTATAAGGGGAAAAACAAAGGTAGGAAGGAGGAGGTAGTGTGGGTTTTTTTTACGATGTGTGTTGCTCTCTTTTCCTTTCAGCACTCCTCCCTCTCCTCCACAGCTGCAGGTAACACAACAGTTCTCACACAAGACTACTAGCACTCTGCTATTTCTACAATCCAACTATGCGACCAGACTGGGATCCTCCTTATCTAAGTATTTGGAAATATGAATTTGTAACTGTTAAGCAGAGATGAGTCAGTAAGGGATGGGCATCAGGACTCAGCATTCACTGTGAAGACAGCAAAATGGATGCTGCAACTCACCTTTGACAGAGCAAACCCAGGCACTGAGGACAGAAGCTTAGAGCAGCACACACCACCCTGGAGGAAGGAGACCTGCTGGTGGTGCAAGGCTGGTTATATTCAAGCAAGGGAAATTCTGATGGGCTATCAAGAAGAAAGTTGTCACTCGTGAGGGTGTTCAGACACCAGATACCCCACAGGCTGTGGGATCTCCATCCTCACGGATATTCAGATCTCACCAGAACAAGTCCCTGTGCAACCTGACCTAACAACGAAGTCGACCCTGGCTTGAGCTGGTGTGCTGGACCAAATGAACTCCTGGTGCCTCTTCCAACCTAAAGAACTCTGTGGTTTTACTAATTTTAGCAACTTCAAACAGAAACAGGCCAGAAGACTGAACTTCTGGTATTCTTATGGAATCCTAGTGCAGGATTTCAGAAAGCTGTGGGGTCTTTTCTTTCATCTGAGGCATAAGTTGAGACATTACATGGAGAGAAAAGTCGAAGCTGTGGTGTGTTTTGACCATGCTTCTTTAAAAACTCATTGCAATCAGAAAGAAGAATAGATGAAAGAAACACCAAACCTTTTGTTCATTTTGTGTTTAAATCTAATTTCACTTCAATGACAGAAAAGCATGAATAAAAAATAAATAAATCTATGATGAAAGCATTTAATCCTTTCAAAATATTAAATCTTGGTGCTAAGAGATGCTATCATTATAATTAATTGCTGTTAAATTATAATTCTCGTTATCACAGAAGTATTTTAAATGGAAGAACATGTATTTAAACAACCACTGTGTTGATCAGGGATTAATAAGAGCCGATTTCATAGCTTTGCTGCACAATGTGTTTAGTGTATCCAGTTTCCATGGTCACGCAATAATCTACTATTGTTAATTACATGCTATATTGTAGAGTCAGACGCACTACACTGTACTGACAGGTTGCTGAATAAAAGCAGTAACACTACAGGTAAGCCAGGCCATGGCTCAGCAAGCCTGAGATCTAAGCTAAATCCCAAAGGCAACAGCTGAATGAGTAACAGCAATAAAAATAGTGTAAATTACAAGCAAAATTATTTGTATAACAGAAGGAACCTATGGTATTTATAACATGCAGTTATTTTTAAGAATGGAGTTTTAAAAAATGAATGAATTTTAATGAGATTTGAAACAAACTGCTAATAAGAAGCATTAGAAGAAAAGTCCCTAATCTTCTCTGGCCCTAATCTGCAAGCCCATCATGCAGAGCTCCAGCTGAAGTCCTGGAGTCGTCTTCTGAGACCGGCAGAACTGATGTCTTCACCTGTTAGCTTGCTTAAGAAAAGCTCCAGAAAACTGAACCTTCATGTAAAATTTAATACACACATTTCAATCAGTCACTCTGTATATTAAAGTTCTTTTCTTTTTTAAGAAACCCATGTAGTAATTAAAAAAGCCTGCCCTTCCATGCCATACCTGCTTTCTTGGGACTTCTGAAGTGCAAACAAGTTGCACATACATTCTAATTCCTGACGTCAATATTTACCTGCTGGTCTGTTTGAGTCCAATCCAAAGGTCATTTAATGATCTGCTTTTGTGGGACAAGGCGGCGTGTTCAAGCAAAATCATTTTAGCATTTGGAGTTTTGCAAGAGTGGGGGAAAAAAAAAAAGATACCTTTCCAGCACAGTGTTTCCTGCCTACGTAATAACTTTCAAAGCAGTACCAGAAAAAAACTCCTTTGTTTGAAACTCTAGAAGATTTCTCTGAGATTTAAAAGGTGACGCAATTTGAAGGAATTAGCTGAGTAAAATTATACTTTGAACACCTTGAATGTGTATCCTTATCCAGACACATCACTTGTTTTTCTAGTCTTAAACTGGACTTGTGAGTTTACTGATTGTGCAATGCATTGACTATGCAAACTGAAAAGCTCTACATGGGTACAAAGGTGCGGCTTCTGTTGAAGTTATCCATGAGAGCTCCCAAAAATTTACCTCCACTTACTTTATTTTTTAGCACACTGAGAAAATTACGTACCAAACATCATCAGCTCAGCATAATCAATATAAAAAGCACCCAAACGTTCCTGATCCAAGTCATTTCACTGATGCCTCCTTAATCACATTGCACATGGGCTCTGTGTTCTGGGCTTTCCTCTCCCTCAAAATGTGAAACAGTGTTTTGGGGGTTTTTTTTATTAAAAAAAAAAAAAAGACTATGGAATATGGCAATTAATAAAGTACAGCGCTCTTGCACATTTGCCTTACGTATGCGAACAGGCTCTTAGAACTGAGACTATTTGTGTGCTTATACCCATCTTACACACTTTCATAGCCAAATCACAGATACACAGGCATGAAAAGGCATTTCTGGCATCTTACACAGATTGCATGTGCCTTATGTGTGTGTTCCTGAAGCCTGGGACATGACAACTTACTGGTTTTCAGGTCTCCAAACTTACAGGCATATTTCAGCCTAACTCAAATACACAAGACATTTACGCATAAGAAAAAGCTACACGAATACACTTCTGAAGTCCACAGTGACCTGCAGCTAGTGCCAGGGAAACGTTTTTGAAGTTGGCAGAAGGAGCTAAACCAGAAGGGAGGGCTGACTTACGTAGCACAGAAAACAAAACGTGTTGTGGCATCAGGTAGGTCACAAACATACATTTGCAAACTGCCAGGAACCGGTTGGCGTGGGCCATGCTCACTGAGACTGGAGGAGAGACAAAGGACAGCCCCGCACCCAGCTCACAAACGGGTACTGCAGAAATCGCACCACCCTGTCCAGTCTTTTCAGCCACTCAGGAAAAACAGAGGGAAAAGTCCTCTCGCAGCTGCTGTTTTACTCTGTGTTGCTACAGCCGGCAGGTGCTGGTCTCAGCCCTGCCATACCCAGCCCAGAGAAAGCAGCGCTCCTACAGCCAGAGCAGAACTACACCCCATCCCTACGGAGGATGCCAGTGCCAGGACATGCTGCACAGCTAAGGATTTTACGTATTAGGTGTCTTCAAGCATCGTCTGTTCTCCAGGACAACTTGCAGCTGCTTTTATTAGGAAAAAAAAAGTTATCTGTGACAAGGAACTGTCTGGGACACGGCTGGCCCCAGGCACAGAGGACACATAAGCAAGTTTCCAGTGGCAAATACAAGTGCACCTCGCCTGTTAGGAGCAAATGTTCCAGTAAATAAGGACTTCTATCATGGGGATTCTATAATATACTCTATCAGGCATCATTATTAACCTATTTATTTTAGGAGAGAGGCAGAGAAAGGCATTTAATAACATGTGAGCAGTAGTGGATTTATGCAAAAAACGCACCACGACTTCCATGTCTCACTCTGTGAACTTACTCTGTAAGGACTTAGGCAACAGCTATGAACAAGCACGTCCAGATGCAACCAGCACATAACCTGCTGTCAGAGGTCGCTGGACTATCAGCACACCTGTAGAAGTGACAGTGGCCAGGACATCACCAAGGGAACAGTCGGGAAATTGTCTACGGGCATCACCAATTGTCTGAAATGACTTCCCTGAGGTAGCAGTGAAACTCACCTTCCTGGTACCAGGTGAGGCCATGCGGATGAAACGCAACTCGCACCCCACAGCGTGCATGAAGCTTGTGATGACACAGAGAGGGAACGGGGAGCAATCTACCTCTGAGAAAGCAAATACAGTTCCCACAGCCATAGCCAAAATAGTTCCCAATACCCTTTCCTTCTACTTTGGGCTCAAGATTAGAGCCTTGATCCAATCAGACTCCATTCACTTGAAGGAAGGACTGACACGTACCCCCTGTGGCTTTTGCCAGCACCTCCAGCCCCAGCGTGCAGGGGCACAGCACAGCCCCCTTGGCACAGAGGTGAGAGTGGTGCAAATACTGCTGTCCCAAGGAATTACTTCTATTTAGACAACTTGAGACACTTCGCCGTTAAATGTAGGGTTAACCCAGATTATTGAACTCCCCATCCATGACAGTAACAGAAAGGTCAGAAGTTCAGAACACAAACAACATCTGATGTTCCTAGACACCTCCCCTATTTATTCAGAGCCTTACTTAATTGCCATTCCATAATGGCTATTACTCATGTTAAATTTGCAATCAAAGTACAGTCACATCTGCAATTTCAGAGCAGTCTCTTTCATTATATTGCCAGACAATCTCGAAATGCTGAAAAGAGAAACACACCCTCAAAAAAACAGCCATTGCACTACCACAGTAAGTCTAAGTTTCCCTGGAAATAACCGTGGCAAGATACTAAACTAGATGCAGAATTATTACCCAAAATAAGCCATAGTTAGTTGACTAAAGATGAGATAGCCATGTTTTCATTTTCCTTCTTTTTTTCCTGAAACCAAGTCATAATCAGGTTTTCAAAAACTGGAAACGCCACCTGGACAAAATGAACACTAAGAACTGGACTTCTGGGTTTTCTGGAAGGGGAAGACTGAACCCAATAGTATCAGTGTGGAGAAGCTGAAACCGAAGAGGAGCCGTTATTTGAGAAGAATGAAGGAAGCAGTCCTGAATCTGAGAGACAAAATCGCATGAGCAAGTCCCTCAGGACTGTACCATTGTGCAGTTTCATTGCCTTCAATGGGGCTGCTTTGGTTTAGATTGTCTGAGAAGTGGGCTCTGCATACGGGCTGATTTTCTGAAGTTTTCCAAGCCATTAAATTAAATTTAGGTGTCTTTATTAAACCATGGGGGTTTTTCCCAAGAAAAATCTGGGCAGCCAGCATTTATTTTGTTCAGATAAACTCTTAAATCTCTTTGTAACAATGCATTGTTTTGTTTAATCTTTGCAGGCATAAGGCCACCCCTGGCTTGTGATTAGTGTGCTGTGGTAATACAGATAATTTTTGTACCTTGCCACCACGCTTTCTTCACTTCTCTTTGGTATGCAATTCTCTGGCTATTCTACCTGAAAACTCAGTTCTGATAAATAAGACAAGAAAACTTACAGGAAACCAATCCCAAAACAATCGTCAGAAACATATGCCTGGCCATTTTGACAATATCCAAGGCAGAGATGTTTGCACAGTCTCTGCAAAAGACAATAAATATGATTTCCATGCAATGCTATTTGGGACGCTACTTTTTCTGTTTGCTAACATAGGAAGTATTCAAAACCTGCAAATGAAAAATCACATTTATGACCTCCTGTCCCCCTCAACAACCTTAACACAGTTTTACTAAAAACAGTGCAGGATTGTGCATTCTAGCAATTACCTGTCAAACAGAAAACTGACCCTGTCCGGTGTAAGTTCGTCACGGATGCGTAACTGAGCCTGTGCTTTGAAGAGCTCCAGCTCATACTTTTATGAACAAACCAAACTTGATTGAACATGGAATTACCAGCATTTCCAGTTATCTCATGAAAAGGCCACTTGGTAATGCCAGATCTTTCACAAGACCTTTGAAAAGCCACGAATGTGGCCCCTAGACCACGCCACAGTGACTGTCTGCGTGTCTGCCTAACTGTACTGCTGCCCTCAAAAACTGAAAGGCCTTTTTCTTTAAGCTTCTTTCTAAGCAAAACACTGGGGCATTCAGCACAGCTATGAGACTGGTTAATATTAGTTTGGCTACAGTAGTCCTCTCTCAACAAAGGAGGCTCTCAGCCCAGGATACCCTCGTTCCAGCAGCAAGTGCACAAGGTCTTTTGTGTTAATGTGGGCTCTCCCAGCCACTGTGACCCTAGGCTCCACATCAAAAGTCACAAGCATGAGTGGTCACCATCCCTCTCTTGTCTTTTCTCCTCTGAAAGAAATGAAAGGATTCAGCTACACGTGTTTTCAAGAGTAGCAAGCAATTTTAGGCTCACATGCGCTCCTTAATTACATTCAGGCTACCACAGAGGACAGCAGGGCCAGAATTACTTTGGGTACTAACTATGTTCAGTGTGTGAATGTAACTGCATGTTCTAAGCTGAGTTAACAGTAAGGCCCTCCTCTCCAAAGCAGCCCTGCTCCCATCATGCATGTTATCCTCTGCTTCTGCATGCCAGGCCACCATATCATGTCACTTGGACAATGACACTGGGGAAAGGACCGTTACCTGCCAGCCCCAGATATAAATTTTCCAATGAAATTCCAGATTTGATTGCTTGTGGGAAGAGCAAAGTAGATTCTAAACCACCTTATTTGTTTTATTCTATCTCCTTCACCACAGCTTTTAAAGTTAATGGAACTAATTCCCAATACTTGGCTTAACAGTTTTCCCAAACCAGCCTATTCAATGAAGATAATTCATTTTCACTTTAGGAAAAAATACGTCATTGTCATGCCCTGCTACTTAATGCTTCTCAATTCAACTTAAACAGGAACAAAAAGACCTTCAGAGCCATTAGTAATCAAATCACAGAATGGTAGGGGTTGGAAGGGACCTCTGTGGGTCATCTAGTCCAACCCTCCTGCCGAAGCAGGGTCACCTACAGTAGGCTGTAGAGGACCTTGTCCAGGCGGG
>Ga0065711_1001141_pt1 | contig 47594 bp, 23 predicted proteins | sample Hoacrofraction12_FD_59098 | JGI IMG/M metagenome (GOLD analysis project Ga0065711, IMG submission 59098) | Hoatzin crop microbial communities from Cojedes, Venezuela - Epithelial fraction 12 v2 (version 2) | ecosystem: Host-associated > Birds > Digestive system > Esophagus > Crop | place...
TTTGCCCTGTGAGCTAAACGTGCCTGGACAAGGTCCTGTGCAGCCTACTGTAGGTGACCCTGCTTCGGCAGGGGGGTTGGACTAGATGACCCACAGAGGTCCCTTCCAACCCCTACCATTCTGTGATTATGTGCCCAAACACCTTCCCACCCAGTGCGAGGGATACCGGCAGCAGTGGGGTGGTCATCAGGGTAAGGCGAATGCCCTGTGTGCTCATCTCGCTTCCTACAACTCTGAAATTCCCGGACCTCCTTGCGTTGACGACAGAGTTAGGTTAAGCTGCAGGCCGTGCGATCTTTCAGTGACAATAACCTCAGCATGGAAAGAACCGAAAAAGAAGTCAGACCCGTGAGTGTGCCTCTGTAGTACAGCAACCGTTCTGCCACATGGTGCTAAATAAGCTGCAGCATGGAAAAAATCTGGTAAAAAGTAGATAGCAGATCTATTAATAATGGGGTGCAGGACAAGAAAATACGTATTTTCTTGGTGGTGAGTTTCTCTTGTCACAATACAGCCTTTTTCACAAGAAAAAAGCCATCCAAATGTAGACTGAAATAAGCAGGGGGGGGGTTTGCTGGGAAAGCTCAGCGCTAAATCCAGTGGTGCGTGAGCTACACGTGGCTGCAGGGCTGCGGTGGCCAACAGGTGACTCCTCAGCCCGTCCCCAAGCTGTGCTGCATCAGCAGCCGGCTGCACTACTGCAAGGAGGGCAGGGCAGGGTGGACTGGGCGCTGGGGCCCATGGGACCCTGCCTCAGCCCGAGGAGGAGGTCCCACTCTGTAAAGAACTCCCCTCTGCTCTCAGCATCCATGGAACGGGGCTCGTGGCCATAGGGAAGATTTTTGGAGCGCAGTTCGTATGCTCAGGAGTTTTGGCCATCTTTCACAGGGCATACACTTGTCACAAAACCTGCAAATAAACTGGTTTCAGGGGAAATAAAATTTGCACTCACGTGGTATCCTGCAGAGGATGTACAGGCGGACGCAGAAAGAGAGCGTTAGCCAATGCGCTCTGTCCTGCTGGATTATTTGTTAACTGTCACAGACCACCCCAGGAGGACTTCGTGAAGTTTGTTGTTGAAGTGTCCCAACCTTTTCGATAAAGGAACAGTTTTTTAGTAAGGAAATTGGATATGCAAATGTGGACAGTACCTGCTGGAAAGCCACAAGACAGGGTGTTAGCCACAGGGACCAATTACAAATTTATTCCAGCCTATTGCTATCTCAGGGCAGAAAATAAAGACAGTAATAAGTAATTAAGCCTCTCTTGCTTTCAACCGATCTGTTAAGACCTCAGAGAGTTTCCACAAAATGTAGCGACCAATAATTTGATGGTAATAACTTGGAAGTCATTGTAACCTTTTACCTTAGGGTCTCGAAGAACTTCATAATACAAATTATTTTGTGAAGTGTGCATGCAAAACATGGAGTTCTATGATAATTCAGTTAAACTAGTGAAGTAATTCATAGCCCGTAAGCATATGAGAAAGCAGTGAAAGAGCTGAGAAGAATGGACAAATTTTTAATAGCATTTAATATGTACAGCATACAATGTGATACGGCATTTAGCCGTGACATTTCTTTGGAGATTTCAACAGACAGGTTCCCTGCCCTGCAAGCCTCACAATGTCTGGAGGAGCTCTCACAAATGTTAAGTGTGAAAAGAGAAAAAGGAAAGCTGAGAGAAGACAGAATTAGGATTATATACACATTAGTAAAGGAGACAGCTTGAAAAAGTTTTGCTATTTAACTAGCAGCAGAACTTACGCCTTTTTTTTTTTTTTTTCTCAAAGCTAACACTTTGAAAAGAAGCAAACATGGCAAAGTCTCACAACCGACATGGAAACACCAGCAGACAAACTGTAACTGATGCAGTGAAAAAGATTTGTGCAACCAGCGGGGGGAAGGCAACGAGGGGGTCTGTTTTTGTGGTGGTGGTGGTTTTGCGGTCAATTTAAAGGCAACAAGAGGAATATGAGCTAGTAAGAAAGATGGTAGAGGAAAAAAAAAATAGGATGGCAAGTGGTAAGAGTGGGCAGAATAATCAGAGTGGGAATAAGTTTTAGAAGAGCACGTGCTGCTGACTGTGCTGCTTTTACTGCAGATACCCTCATTCATACAGGGTGCACAGATGCAAGCTGGAAGGTGTCTGCAGAAGCTGCTGCATGCAGAGAAATGAAGGCTCTTTCAGTGCTCTTTCAGTGCTCTTCCCTTATGCCTGCCACCAAATGCATACAGGTGAGGACAAGATTTAACTCCTACATTCCTGTGGGTAAAAATAAAAGTCTTAAAAATGTGTGGTGAGTTCTTCAGTTTCGCTGAAGAATGAACTTCTTCTTGTGACAGTGGCTGAAATACGCAAGGCAAGTGTCCTTCATCCCCAGGGTTGTTGGTTGTTTTTTTGTATCTGTCGTCTTCTCCACTTAGCCTTACCTTTCATGCAAGAACTCGCTCTTGCTCATCAATCCAAGGACAAGCAGCAGCAGGAGGGATGTGGTCCGCTGAAGTTTTTCTTTGGATCTTCATTTAAGTCGTGTGCAAAGTGGCGCTGAGGGTGCAGTAGCGTCTTTGATATGGTTCAGCGCTGCTCTCTTCTTTACAAATTAAAAAAAAAATGAGAAAAAGCTGTGTGGTGCCCAGAGGAAGAAGAAGAAAAACCATACAAGTCTCCAGCTGACCAGGAAAATGCTCATGTTAAGACAGCTTTGACTTCACAGATTCAAGCGCTGAACAAACAGGAGCGAGTGTTGGTTTAGCTCTTGTTCTCTTGTGTTCAGTGATATTTTCTTTCAGCCTCATTTGATTTCTTTGAATCAGAATCAACGTGTGGCTGTGAAATTTTGGGTTTAAAACAAACCCATCTAAAACGACTTTGCCTGCAGTTGCTTCTAGAGTTATTCTCTTTTGATTTTACTGGTTCAACTTTCTAGCACTGTTAAAAAATGTTTGTTTGCCTTTAAACATAATTTTTTCTTAACGCCTCTGATGCCTAGAGCCAGATTACAGTCAAGCAGGTTGTTTTTCATAGAAAGACCTATTAAATGCTTTTCTTATTCAAATAAATTGAGCTTTTTCATTATTTGAAATTAATAAAAATTAAAATTCAGAAGCCGTCATCAACCCAACTGCCTTGGGCTAAAGCTGAGAAATGAAGACGATGGTGTTAAGTGCTTTCCCCCCCTTATAACTCTATGTAAACTGTCCTCAGATGCAGAGAGTATATATTACAATAATGTCTGCTTATATTTTACAAGAAAAATCACATCAATAATGTAACAAATCCTCATGAACAGTCTTAAAAATCCTAGGCAGTACAAACCCAGTGAATTCCTTTAAGCAACATTAGTCAAAATTAAAATACTTAATATTAACTTCTTATATTTTAGCATATACTGAATAAAACAGTTTTCAGAAATTCTTCTATTTTTGAAAGAAACCCTAATCCGGAGAGTAATTTCTGCATGGAAATGGGGTCAATAAAACCATCTGAGCAGAGTTTTCCAACCTTATATTTGGGGGATATAGGATTTAACCACTTCTGAGGCACAGACAAAAGGTGAGCTTGCTCACGTTTTTCCCCTGCCTGTAGACCATGGGATGGAAATAGGTACAATTTCATCCACACAAATGTTTACACATTTAGAAAACTTTTATGCAGTTATCTTATGTCAAGTCCCTACTTCTGTGATATTCATCTGTTTAGTATTAGTATCACATGGCTGAGGAGAAAATGGATGTTGTGAACAGCAAAAACCCCTGGTGATAGTGAGGCAACTGCTTTGCGAGTGACACAGGCTAGTTCATGAACATTTCTGAGCCAAGGAAGCAGAGCATATTAATTAGACACACTGACCAGTAAGATTTGCTCAGGCATAGCAGTAACAGACATTCTGAGAAATTTGTCTGTATAGCGCATCTAGCAGTGATGGACACTAAAATAAAAATTATCAAGGAAAAGTTATTTCCCTGATGACTCTTTCATCAGGTGGTTTCTCTGTTGCCAAACCCAAAGCTTAGAGACAAACTCATAGCGAAAATAGTTATGGCAATTAAAAGAATGCTGCCTGCCAGCACCCCTTTCCAGAAAAGAACTGAGTCAAAGTATTACGAAAGTAGATGTGTCAGATGCTGGCACATCTAATCATGTTATTGTTTGACATGTTCTTGCACAACCTCTCACATGCCTTGATTATGCTCAGTACCCTTTGAGCTGTGCTCTGTACAACCCCATAGAAAACACATTGTGCTTGTTTCAAAGAGCTTACCCCATGAAAGCTCTAATTCCCCTCCCTGGATTTTCTATAATCAGTTTTTTCCTTGGTGTTTTCTCACATACAAAGAAAAATTCAGCTTATTTAACTTACCCCCAAAAGAGCATGGGATGTACTGGAGCAGGATTAGATCTGTCACAAGCTGCCAAAATGACCGTGTGGTTTTACGCAAACCAAATCCTCCAGGAATTGTCCCAAATCCACACAAGTTTCTTTTTTTTCTATATCTGCCTTGGGACCTCACATCAGCCGTTTTACTTTTCCATCTTGATTTAAAGGTATTGTGTCTGACAGGACCATGTCACTTATTTCACCTTGGTTCATCCTCATTGCAAACTAGACTTCAGGAATTTATCATTCTTGTAGTCCCTATGAGAACCACCTTTCCAATTTGGAAACTGGAGTATACCAGACCTCCAGAAGACCTGGGACCGGATGACATCTGCCCTCTTTCTCTGCTCAGCTCTGAAACTCTCAGCTGTCAGACCAATAGGGCGTGCCACTCCAGACAAATATTTATATCCTGAACTTCATTTCCTTATGCAGGTTCCTAGTCAGTGTATAAAAATACAGTCACTGTGATTTTGAAACCCAAAATACATCTATTAATTAAGAATTTAAGAAGAAAGACTGGTCTCTAATTGCACAGCTCAAACTGTTCATTTTCCTATGGGTGCCAATTATTATTGTTCTCCTAGTGGCATCTCTGCTGTAGGCTGTGGGTTAATGAAGAAAGCTGAGTAAACAGTGTATATAAGATATCTGTGAATCATTAACAAAGTCATTAAAACAATTTTAGATTATTTGTACTGAAATAGGGTCTAGCACAGAGAATGTTAGTCTTCTTGTGCCCAAGCAGTCCGTGGTACCAGGAATAGAAAGCTCTGCAGTCAAGTCTTAATCCAACGATCTTCCTGACAAAATGACCCTTTGACATCCACTTCGGAAGCCCTCGGTTGTTTTCTTGTGGTCATTCTTACAAGGAATTATTCTGATGCATCAGCTGTTTACCAACAAGCAGCTTGGTGGCAGGAAAGATGCCCGTGACCCCCGCGGCAGGGTTTGGCAGGGCTGACAGGCTGGCGGCCCAGGAGGGCAAGCATTGGACCCTAACTGCAAAACAAATACAAAGTTGCAGACCAATGTTCATTTAGTTTAAATACACTTAAGCATGAGCATGGCCATCGATGGCCTTCTCGAGCGAGTGAGTTTTCCACGTGTTGGTACCAGCGTGCTGCCATTGTCCAGGTCCTCCTTGTATGCAAAACCATTTAGATCAGGCCTCCATCACCATGCAATAAAGCTGTTACAGCCATCATTGCTCAATGGCTTGATTTCTGGAACAGCAGATGGCCCACAGCTCTTACTGGAGAATTCAGCCCTTTTTATTTCAGTGCTTCTGGTTCTGTAGATTTATGTCCTTGTGCCCGAAGAGCAAAGCTGGAGTGGCCCTGTGGTGGCATCTGAAATGCAGCCCCACTCCTATTCCCACACCTGGTGCAGAAAAGTGAGAAATTCACTTTCCTTTAAACTGCCTTTGGTGAAGGTCATTCATTTTTCTTTTTCTTTGAAAGTGCTATGGAATGTAATCCTTGAAAAAACAAGCCCACTCGATTATGTACTGTTGTGGTAGAAGAGAAGAGACAATAAGGTTTCCACAGCAACTATTAGTGGTGACCCAGTATACATTATAAGCACTATGTGACTTCATTACTTCTAAACCATTCGATGGTCTGTATTAAATAACATTAACAGGAACAGATTCAGTTATAGTTTTAATACCAAATCCCAGTTGACGTACTTGATGTAAATAGCTTTACTGCAAGCTATAATTCTTTCAAAAAAAAACAAACCCCAAACAAAACAGCAAATGAAATGTCAGGCCAAAGTTGCTCTAAGACTTCAGCTTTTATATCTAAGGTTCATTCGTTTTGCTTGAAGCTATATTGTCCTTTCTTGCAATTCAATCTTACCTCTACTGGATGCATAATTATAAAAAAAAAAATCTTCATATCAAGTACCAAACAATTGAAAAGTGCGTCATCCTTGAAGGCATTACCAAGGCTCCTCATTCGGTGGAGGTGGATATTTTGCCAGTGGAGAAGCGAAAGGGGAATACAAAGGGATAAGCTGACAAGATTCAGGATCCCTGTAGCCCCTAGACACAGCTTTATCTGTGAAGTCAGGTTCTCTGAACGAAAGGTGGTGCGGATAAGGATGAATTCTCAATAAGGAGCGAGATGGAAATACATAGAGTTTTACCAGTTGTGTGGGTAATAAAATTGCTTTAGTCTGTTGAGCAAGTCCGGTTCAGGAGCAGGACATCTGCATCAGCTTCTGTGGTCAGCTTTAGGACCTGAACATCCTTCCCAACTTATAGAGAAAATTATAGAGGGCCAGGTACACAGACTCATGCAAGGTATCTCAAACCTCAGGAGCTCAAGGAACGGCAAAAGAGAAATTTGATGGAGGGATCCATTCGCCTAATCTTCCCTGGAGCATTCAATACTCTAGAGCATAAGATCCTTCTGTCCAGATAAAAAAAGTTCTGTAGGTTTCAGGGGAATCTGCTAAAACTTTTAAAATCTATTCCTGATTGGTTGTGGCTAATATGGCACCTTAACCAAGATATCCCTCACGTGTGGTGACACACACCGATTAATTGTCTCTCCAGGCTCATCCAGTAGCTCTTTAAAGTCATTACATGAACATATAAAATTACATCATCTCTAATTTAATTTTCTCATCTCTGTTTATACCATGCCCAATACGTTATGAGAGATGGTATGGTAATAAAAAGTGATGGGAGAGAATTCAGTGATTCCCACAGGCAGAAAATAAACTCATGCTTACTTTGCAGGACTATTACTCACACACAGGATAACTTTGAATAATAAATTTAAGTAATGTGAATGGTTGGCTTCAGCAATACAAGAACAAAGCAACAGTGAAATAGTCCAGGTACTGGTTGAGATCAGCTCATCTAGAAGCAGCTGAACCCAGGAAAGATGAAATTGTAAAGGTGTATATGGGGAAAAAAAAAAAATCCCTAAAAACACTGCCAAGAGCTGTCAGCAACAGCAAACTCATTTCACAGGAGTTACACATCATTTTCTGAGAGATCATAACATTGTTTCGGAGCAATCTGATTCCTCCCTGCTATTCTACTCCAACATCACAGGATTGCCTTTTTGCTAAGAGACTCCATCTCAAGGTGGGAAACAATACGCTGGTCTTCTTACAGAAACTCCAACAGCAGCAGGACACTGCAGTGCAGCTCTGCAGCCCAACACAGCCCTCATATGACCACGTTGCACAGGCTGGAGCAGGAAGTTCAGTGTCTCAGTCCTTTCTTCCAGGTCCATGATGACACGGGCTCAGCATATAAAAGGTCTTCTGAGGCTCTAGGGTAGACGGCAAGGCTGACTATTCCTCTGCAGCTCCCCTGCCATGGCCCCAGCAGGAGACGTTGCTTCGTAAAGGTATTGCTTACATGTGGAGCCAGTGCTGAGAGGTGCCACACAGTCAGAAACTATCTGCATTCTGCTATAGAAGTATGCTGCTCTCTTCAACATTTTCTTAATGTTTGGTATGATTTTCATTTTAAAGTAAATACAATCAGACCCAGACACTTTGCAGTGCATCCTACAGACACCAAGGAAAGGAGAGAATAAACTCTATGTTGGAAATGGCAGTCACATCCTTTTCTACAAGAAAATGAGAAGAGACTATGTGATGAGAATGATACCCGAGTCTGTTATCAGGGAGACTACATTTGAAACAGCGACACCAACAAAGCGAGTCTCAGACAACTTCTGTATTGTCTGGGTGTGATTACTTTGGTAGTTCTTCTCCTAAATGCCCATTCCTTGTCTTGCAGGGTCTGAACATGCAAATTACTCCACCCCTCACTGCCTATACTGTACAAAATGTATTATGGATGAGAGATATAATTTCAAGGCAGAAATAATTTCTTCAGGAAATATGGGCCAATTACTTTCCAATTTTTTCATGCAACTATGTTTATTATTTTGCTTATTATTATTTTGAAGATTTTTGAATGCTTTCCTGTTACATTACACCTTACACGTTCATTCAGAAGATTAACTTGCTTGAGTTGCAGCAATCATTTTATATGTGCAGATAGTTTCTTCTTACCTTGCTGAATATTCAAGTGTATTTTTCAGCTACTGGCTACTAAAACTCTGGTTCTCAAATTAAATTGTCCTTTTTCCCCTGTCAGGACCGACAAATGTAACATATACCTACTATTCATTAGCTTTTTAATAAATGGCATAATAAAGGGCAGCAGCAAAGAACCCAGCAACAAACCAAACAACTGTTCTTGCACTCTAACTATGGAGATAAATCGAATTTTTTTTTGCGCAATAAATCTTCATGAAAACCACTAATTTAAGTCTTTGGCCTGCTTCCTCCCTCTACTGGTCTGAAACAGAATCTTTGCTATAGGAAATACCAAGATTTTCCATATTAAAATCTGACATTTGTATACAGTGAAGAAAGCACAATGCCCCTGGAGTTCATTCTCTGCGATACTAACGAATCGCATGCCACTGTAGTTCATGGACAAGGACAACAGACATCTTCAATCATCAGGCCATATTTAAGCTATTTCTTCTTAAAATACCTCCTTCCTGTAGGGATTTAATCTTGAATAGTCATGGGATAGCATGAGAGTTAATCACAAATCCATGATTAATACGTCATCCTGAACCTCATTCAAGTGACAAGTGTGAGTTAGTGTTTGAAGTTTGCTCTCTCCTAAGCAAAATGCAACACATGAATGGGAAAAGGTGGGGGACAATTGCTATTTTAAACGTATTGTAATGGCAAGCACATCACAAAGTCTCTGAGGCTGGGAGTTTCTTGTTTAAGAGAAGCCAGTCTGGGAGGATGCTGCATTCAAATGACATTGCCACTGTCTTCCTCCTCAGTCATGTTTCTCACTGCTTGGGCAGCCACATAGTGAGCTATCTTAAGGAACTAGCCTGGCTAAAGTATGCCTTTCGATATACCTCTGAAAAAGTTATTTTTTAGCTAGCAACTTGCATTTCAGTCAGTGAGCATGAATCACAGTCTGATCACAGTTCTGACATCTCCAGATTCTCCATTTTTCTTAATACAGACTTAATTTGACCTACCACATTTCCCGTGCTCTCCTTCCAGAAGGAGTTGATCACTCTGTCCCTAGTTTATCTTTGCTTTGTGCCTGAGGCGTCCTTTAACCTGCAGTGCCAACACACAGGAAAGCACGCCAACACTGAAGCCCACCTGCGTGCTCTGCTGGATCACAGAAACCTGTATTCCCATGGGATGCGGGGGAATGGGCCGGTACAGATCGTGCTTAGACATACCCTGGACATCCATCTTCCTTGTGATCCCTTCCTCTAAACTATGGAAGAAATATTGATTTTCAGCGTGACTCATTGACAAGGTCTTACCTCACTGTTTGCCACTGATGAAGGTTGGAGTTACTGTCTTCCTCCACCCACAGCAAGAAAACCAGATGATCGCCTTCAGAGCTAAACTCTCCAGAGGCCAGCGTAGGTGGCTGCTGCACCCCAGCAAGTAGCCACTCCACAGCACCGAGATGCTGAGGTTTGTATCCCTGGAGCAGCAATCCACTACATTTACCCAAGCAGTGGATCAGGGAGAGCGGAGCCACAGGGGAAGTTTCCCAGGTCCAGGCACATCACAGAGCTGTTTGCATGGAGAGCCCAGATTCATTTCTGCGCTGCAGGTTGCTTTGCTTTTACTAGTGCTACCTCAGCAAACACAGTTGTTCAGGGCCTATAAAATTAATGGCTTTAGGGTTTCTTTTTCCCACCACAGCCTAGCAGCCTGCAGCTTTGAGTGCAGAAAAGTGGGGGGTGGGGAGAGATTACCAAAAGTAAATGCAAAAAATATCAGCTTGTAAGCACCATTAGGCTTGATGACAATGTGAAATGTTTGCTGAGGAGCTCAGAGAAAAGGAAGAGAAGAGGAGCAGATACTTGAAAGTGAGGAAGTATATAACCTTGCTGTCAAAGGAAAAAAGACTGTTAAGATAGAAGAAAGAAGCCAAGCTCAGCGTCAAGGATGGCTGAGCAAGTGTTGAAAGCTAATCACAATTTGGAAAGTTAGCCAGGAGTCTGAGGCAGGAAAAAAACAGAGAAGACCACGAGCAGCAGAATTAGGTAGTAAGAGAGCATGTCTTAATGGAAATATTTCACACACTCATTTGTGGGGCTTTCTGGCCTCTAAATAGGCACAAATGAGCAAAGGTACAAAGGGTGCCTGTCTCTAGGTCAGGCTCTTGTTATTTGCCACTGATGCTGAGGCACACACAAGAGGTGTCAGCCCATGCTACCACCTCAGAGTACCACCACCGCCACCCAGCCTCACCTCCCCTCCCCAAAGACCTCAGGCTGCTCCCACCCCAGGGAGTGGAGGAAGCTACCCAGGACCATCACAACCTGCAAACCCTGGTATTTCTCCTGTTAGCTGCAGTACCTGATGCATAGACCCCATGCAGCAGGACTGGGGTGTGCAGTCTTCCTCTAGAAGAGCAGAGGAGACAGGTACAGGCTGGGGCTGCACTGAGGAGCTGGGGGATTTTTCTAGCCCAGGTGTTGCACTCCTAAATCTAAGTTTCTGTTGCTGCGTTAAAAAGAACCAGTTAAACCTGAAGGGCAGGCACCACACCCTTCTGGCCTCAGCAGGGCCACAATCTCACCTCCCAGCTATATGATGAAAAGTACTCAGGCTGTATGGGTTCAGTTAAAAACCAGTACATGAGAGTTTATTTGAAAACCATTATGGACCCCTGTGTTCTTTCTCACTGCTTGGTTTGATAAGGGCAGTGACACATCCTAACAAAGTGCCCAGGCTATATAGGGAGATATTTAGTTTTCTGTTCCCTCTAACGCATTTAATCTCACGTGGTACGTCTCTTCATGCTATGATGAAATGGGTGGGCAAGAAAGCAAGAGGAGCAGGCTCTGATTCCTCCAAAATCTCCCCAAATGGAGCAGTTTCTCAGAAGGGGAAATGGTCTTGTGTGAGGAATGGATGTGGCTTTGCCATGAGACAGGGTAAGAGAGACGAGGATTGCAGTGGGTGCCAAATCCTTCGTTATCCACCCAGGCAGTCAGGACAAGGCTTTGATTTCTCTGCAAGTGCTGGCTGCGTTAAAGCTGCCGATTGCGCTGGTGTACTCACTGCAGTGCTTAAATAGAGCAACTGGGCACCGTCTGCACAGAGCTCATGAGTGAAACCCACCCCCTGTCCTGGGTACATGCACAGACACAGGATCTGGGCGGGAGCCAGCTGGGAGAGGAGAAGGGAAATGCCACCAGAGCTGGTTGTGCCCGGGGAAGAGACGTGCTGTGACCAGGGAGGGATGTGCTCAGTGTGTCTGTGGGAGCAAAGAGCCACAAGCTACCAAGTCGGAGAAGCAAGAACTGTGAGCATGGCTCAGATGGGTCCCAAAAAAAAGCCCTGGCACAAAATAAAATGCACCCAGAGCTTCTTTCTTGGCTGCCAATTGCTCATTTCTCTTCATCCAATTAGAGATGTTTAATCCCGCCAGTTTAATACCCTCTTCGATTTACGATGGCTGGAAGGACCCACGTCCTCTCGCCAACTTAACTTCTGATCATCGTTTGGTCTCTTGCCCTGGATCAACTCCTGTTCACACTGCACACCTCAGCCTCGGACCACCAGCAGCTCACTCGGGTGTTACTCCGGTTCAGCCATGGGTTTCAATGGCATCTGCACTGGCGTCAAACAGACATAACAAAGCGGTGGATCAACTCCGTCATTCCTCACCGTCTGCTCGGGCTGCAGAGCGGGTGCTGGCCCAAAGCTGCCCTTCGCAGGCCAGACCCTCTGCACTTCACAGGATTGGACCCAACCTCATCTTCTCAGCAGCTTCAGTGTGCTTCTGTCTCTCCTCTCTCAGCTTTCTCCAGCCCATCTTGCATTTGGAAATTCCCTAACACAATGCTGAGCAGAACTGCAAAGTCTTAAAAAAAAAAAAGAAAAAGGCAAGCTGAGGGAGAAGGAAATAAACCAGATCCCATTTCCAGGCACGGCTTAAAGCTGCTTGCCATCAGACCCTGACAGTGCTCATGTCATGTCTGTTGTCTGCTTACTTCTTGAATTCCCTCTACAAGTTTCTCTAGTCAGAGGAAAATAAAAATGAAGAGCAGCACTGATGTGTACATGCTCTGAAGAGGGCAGGGACAAAGTCCTCTGCAAGATTTTAAAAATAGGTGTGCTGCACAGGGTACAGAGAGGTAGACTACAAGTTTCTTTCCCCTACATGCAGCTTCTGTAGGCACTTTGAATGCTGGTAGTGTCACCACATGATTTACTGTATGTATTTAACAAGGATGGCAAGGCGCACTGCTAGGTGACTGTCAAAATGCAAGGATTTCATGGTTTGGGATCATTATCTAATCCAACACAGCGAAAAAAAATCATACAGCTTTTGCCTTAATCATTTACACAGTTTCCTGACATATTTGTAGAAGAAAAAAATTAACACGTCATCAGTTACCGCAGATCAATCTGATGCATGACAGCTTAAGAACAGGGAACACAGTGGGGATGTGTTAGTGTTTGACTGGGAATTTTCCCTTTTCAAATCATCCTTCTAAGCTTCCTGGAAACGACTATAATATACACAAGTCTCATGGTTTTTTATCTCCTTCCTTAAAATAACAGAAACTATGCACAATATCACAAACTCTTTAATCAATAAAGCACACAATTAACAACCGATTTATGTGTTTTGTCTGCAATTTTCAGCAGCAGCAGCTTTAGTGGAGACTATTGCACAGTCTTGGCTTGGTTAGAAAAATCAGATTTTCCAAGACAGTTGCAATTAACTGAAAGTTGTTCCTGTTAGCTGTAAAGGTTTCTCAGCTCTGCCTACCAAGAAAAAGGCATTCAGAATTATAAGGAGATGATATCCAATTCATTTAAAGAAGTTTGTATTACAGGTTAGTAGAAGGCTGTACAAGGCCAATTAAATTTCTTACTGGCATTAAGACAGAAACAACTTTTGTGATAGGAATTCGATAGCGTTATATTTAGATAGTTATTTTGCACTTAAAATACATCAGTGGAAAATGGAAAATACTCCAGTTACAAAGTACTCAACTAATCCATAGTAAAAATGAGAAATACACCCAGGAAATTTACTTTGAAAATACACACTGGACTCAGTAATTCTTCGCAGTCACCAGTGGACTATACTGCACAGGGAATTTTGATTTCTGTGCCTTAATCCTAGGCTACAGAGTAACAGCTGGATTACTGAGAAACTCCATCCAGCACGTACATTGCAGAGACTGACAACAATATTCTTCCCGGGACTTTGGTAGACCTGCAGCAATGTACCCAGCACTAATGTTGGGTTACCTGCACACCACAGCCAGCCCCAGATCTGGGTTTGTTTTAACGGATCTCTGAAGTTTATATTACTTTTGTAAAGTAGCAGACATAGTAGGCCTGATTCCTACCCATAGATAGGTCCAGGGTATCAGTGAAGTTGGCCTGGTTTAAGTGGGAAGAGATGTCTTCTACTTTGGTGCACCACACACTTCTAGAAGAAATAAAGGAAGTTCCCTCACCTGCCTCATTTTAAAAAAGAATCACGTCATGGGGTGTTGGAGAACAGCAGATGGCATCTGGAAGAGGAAATTGATTATTCCTATTATTAGTGGGCAGAAAAATTATTTCTGCAGATCTTTGCAGGGCATGTACAAAGACACTCTCAAGATGTGTTTGCACTAACTGTAATAGAAAGCCTCCTCCCACCCCCCTCTACCAAAAATGAAATGACAATTCCAACAGAATATTCAGAGGAATGCAATTGTCAGGGGGGGGGAGAAAATTATTAGTCTCCAAATTCTGTTGTAATAGGACAGGGATTCTCTTCAACTCTGGAAACTTCGAACATCAGCTGGGAACAAAGCAAATGAATCTAGTGACCGCAGCCCAGTCATCTTCTATTTACAGGATGAAACCGTTCACATTATTTTTGCTCGGAGTCATTTACTACCCAGAAGAAACAGCAGCATTGCACACCACAAGCCAGTACCATAATGAATTTGGAAAAGGAAATAAAATTACCCAATGTCTGGCTGAAGCCCGTGCTATTTATCCATTTTACGTAAGCACTAAGAACAGAAACCCTTTCTAGCAACAATTCCTAGGTAAAATGCCTTCAGCATCATGTTTTTTCCTAGCTACATCTGACTCTTGCCTTGCACTATTCCTTGATAAACTTCTTGCTATTCACAGGCATTTTAATAACCAAATACTACTGAACATACTTTCCCTAAAATTGTGATAATAAATTCCCAGTTTAATCTATTATGCAGTTTATTTTTGCTGCAGGAGCATACACCCCTTTTATCTCCCTCCCAAGTCACACCTTTATAAATTTGCCTTTCTCTCCTTCACTCCTTCGGAGGAGATTAACCACCCACAGGTTAGATTTTTCCCGCAGGAGCATCAGTCTGCCACTTGTTCAGTTGTGATTGATTCAATCTAAGCAGAGACCTTTTTCTTACAAGGAGATTTTCAGTCCCTCCGAAACTAAGCCTGCAGCACAGGATACAGTATCTCCTCTCACCACATTGCCGCCTGGATCATTACCCTCCATTCCTTTTAAGAGAGGATGCCCTTTGTGCGGAGGCACTGAGTGGGTGGGTTTGTGTGGGTTTTGCCCCACTGAAGTCACCTTCTAGCCTCTCCATCAGAGAGCCCTCTGGTCCCAAAGCAGAACCTGTTACTAACCTACTCCTTCTGTTCCTGTAGTGCAGCCAAGTATTTTCCAGCACTTAAATTTTTCAGCTAATAAAACGTCCCACGGAGTGATAACAGCACAGCCAGGCAAACAGCCTCTGCTTTGGGATCTCCACCTCTGCATTGCCTCTGGAGCAATGTTTGTGATGATGCACTGGCAAAGTTCCTCATACAGATGTTACTTTGCTGCTAGGGTACAAGAGAGTAAGCATGTTCTTGGTAATGCGACCTGTCAGTCTTAAATCATCTAGATTAAATAGATGTGTTTGCCCTTTCTGAAACATACATGAAAATAAAGCTCCAGGGGGAAAAGAAAAAAAAAAACCAAACAGCCAGCCTTGTGCCAACGCTTGAGGGGACAGGGAGCATCTTTATCACCTGGGATTGCTGCAGGCACACAGAAGCCCAAAGGAAGCTGCTTTCAAAACCACCATGTTGCTGCTGCTCTAAGTGACTAGCAAGTCAGGGTGAGAATGGGGGAGGGGGCTTCATCTGGGGGGTCAGGAGGCATTGTTTCAACCTCTTACCCTCTGCTTTCCCTTTTCTCCAGAAGTGATGAATAGGGAGAGAGAGGTCCAGGGAACAGAAGGTGCTCCCTGCTCAGGTGATGTTCCCAAACTCGTGGATATTTTCCCTGGCATTGCAAAAACTACTACTACTACTAGATGGATCAATGCGTTAAGTTTTACTGTGGTTATCGATGGCCATTTAACTTTGCATATCCCAAAATTGTAGGTTCTTTTATTGGAAGGATACTATAATCCAGTAAACCTTTTCCTGTATGTTTAGTGGTCATAAAAAGTGCTTTTCTACCAATCATGCTTGCCCTATGTGGACCAGAGGCACTGCACAGGTGGCTGCAATGAGAATTTGCTCATCCTGCCTGGCCACCTGCCCACCTCTGTGGGGATATTTCTGGCTTCAACAGGGGTATTTCAGCTCAAATGTCCATTTAATAGTGGCAGACACCAAACTGAAAAGTGAAGCTGAATGTTTGATCTAACCTATAAAATCTCTAGCCTGTATGTGAGACACAGATTTGTAGTTTGACTGATATGAGGTTGTTCTTCAGAGGTCCTGGAGGCTTGAAGGCTCTGCAAGACCTGCAGACCTCTGACTTTGTTTACACATGGCTTTTGTGGAAATGATGTGCTTGCTGACCACACAGCATACCTACAGATGCCTGTGTTAAAAACTCCTTTATGCCATGTGTCGCGGTTTAACCCAGCAGTCAGCAACTAAGCAGCAGGCAGCTGTTCACTCACCCCTCCCCTTCCTCCCCAGCAGGATGGGGAGGAGAAATAGACAAAAGAGGAAACTCGTGTGTTCAGATAAAGACAGTTTACTAAGACAACAAAGGAAATACTACTACTACTACTACTACAGATAATAATGAATATGCAAACCAAACTCTATACAATACAAATTCTCACCACCCAACAACCAATTCGCAGCCAGTCCCTGAGCAGTGATCGCAGAACCCATGGGTTTCCCAGAGCTCATGAATTTCACAGATTCTGCCAAACATAAATACCACGTAACTCACCAAACTCACAGAAAAGACCAAACTCACGGAAAAAACCAGACTCCCAGACCGGAGAGGATTCAAAATCATGGAAAATGGAAGAGCTAATTCCTGCCCCTCGGCCAGCCCAAATTCATAAAATGGTCATCATGTCTATGGTACGGAATATTTCCACTGGCCACCCTGGGCTGGCTGCCTGGCTCTGCCCCCTCCCAGCTTCTGCACACCCGCTCATCAGCTGAACATGGGAGACTGGAGAAAGTCCTTGATTTCTTAGCAACAACTGAAAACGCCAGTGTTATCAACGTTCTTCCTGTACTAGATCCAAAACACAGCGGCTACTGAGAAGAAAATCAACTGTCCCAGCTGAAACCAGGACACCATATTTCACAACTACATCATTTCAGACAGAGGAAATGTCATAGGAAAAAGCTAGGGGTGGGAGAAAGCAAGGTTGTACTATTTAGCCTTGAAGTAACCTCAGAAACCGATCAGAGCCTGTCTGGCCCGTGTGGAGATGTCATTTTGCTTGTAAAGGCAATTATCTAATGACCAGGTACACAGGATGGTATCAGAGGTCCCAGCACTATGAACAACGCATTAATGGTCCATTACTGGACATCAGGGAAATGCAACCTTGGGAGCTGGGTATAACCAGCTCAGGGGGTAACAAAGAGAGCAAAGACCATGTATCCAACGTACATGAAAAACATCACAGACAATAAATTTGGATGTAATGTAGATATGCAGACCAATGAAGAAAAGGTGGAAAGTGCATTAGTCAACATATAAAATAACCCCAACACAACTAACCTAAATTGAGAAGGAGAAAAACCACAATCCAGAAAATATTCCTCCAGACGCAGGACCTGGCATGCTGAGATCTCGCCATACATCTCTCTGGATTGAAACTGCCGACGCTGACATCCAGATGGGCAGTGGGAAGATGCACATAACACCAGAGAGAAGAACAGAAAGCTACCCTGTGTATCATTTTGACAAATCTTTCCATAACTGGGTGCAGCAAATTGGGAACAATTACCTGGTTTTATGGATGGGGAAAACAGATGCATGAAGCATTTTAAAATACTTGCTTGAAGCCACAGGGGAAAGCCAGCTGTAGTAGAGTCAGGGTGTCTAGAGATGGGGAGATGTTTGGCCCCATATCTGGAGGTTTTGATTTAGGTTGAAATTTGCTAGATCACAGACCATCCTCAAAGGCATCACACTGTTACCCGTGTACGTGAAACACGTCATTGTCATTGTCTCAGCTTTTGCACTGGATTTACCTGGAACAGCCACCCCATTCCTTCTGGAGGAGAAAGTTAGTGAACATGGTCAGAACTGGTCTTTTGGGGATGAAGACTTATTCTCATTTGCTTTCTGTTGCACAAGCATGGTTTTTTTTCAAGAGCAGAGCGCGCCTAACAGCTCTGTTGCACCAGGAATGGAGGGTCACTGCAAGTCTTGCAATGCAAAGGCAGCCTGGTGTAATAATCTGCCTGTCACGCTCAAAGCTGGCTGTCATGTCCTTACTTGATGGGGAAATAGGAAGAACTTAATGTACGGTTTCTGTGGAAACAAATTGTTTATATAGTGGTCCCAAGTCTGTTCTAAACCTTAGAACCTAAAAGTTTGGCTGTATCAGAGCAGCCCCTGTTTTTCATTGATTTCAGTGGACACTACATCCTCCATCTGTGCCAGAGCCTTAAATGTTCGCCTTACCAACATAATTTCTTAATATTTTTCTTAAATGAAAGACATGGTTTGTGCTCTCCTGTGCGAAGGATAAAGAGGAGCTGATCTGGCCTAACAAATTCTGTATGCTTCTGAAAAGTCACCCTCCATCATCTCATGAAGGGATTTATTTAGATGTTGTGCAACCACAAGCACAAAATATGGTGTGAGTGGCTGGTGTCTCTTCCCAGGCTGTGCTGAATTACTCTTTTACCTTTCTATCCTTCCCACTACCTCCTGTTCAAAGTATCCCCCATTCCTGCAGATGGATCTGTCCGTGGAAAAAAATAACTCTCTCACCCTTTTTTTCCTTTATTCATGTTCACAGCAGTATAGACAGCACAATTAAGAATGCCACCCTGCTCTGCCCACCCTGGCTTCTCACACCAGTAAGGTGATTTGAAACACCCTTGGTGAAAGCTAAAAACTTCTCACAGACAAACTTCTACCCAAGTCTGGCAGCCTCAGTGTGGCTAAACATCCAGAAGCCTGAATGCTAATCCAGGCCTTGGTAGTCAACAAAGTTATATCGCACATGCAACTTTTCTCACACAACACCTTCTTCCAGCAAACGCTTCTCATAGTATCTGGATGTTGTGCTGCCTGTTCTGCTTGGAAGAAAAGTGACTGTATATCAAAATTGAATAGCAGACTAGGTTCAAGAAAGCTAACCAAAGGGCTTTGGTAGAAAATGGGTTGTTTTGCAGTAGTTTTTTCCTAGGTTATGTTTCAAATCAGTTTTTACTTTAACATAAATAGAAGACATAATTTCCCATTTTGCCAGTCAAGAATGACAGATTCACTATTATAAGTGCTGAGAAATGAAGCTGCTTCTCTTAAAACTCATGATTTTTAGCAAAACTTGCAAAACCTAAATATCCATGCGGCTTTGAACTTCAAATGCAGCATTTACTTCATAGAAAAGAAGAACAGGGGGCCCTGGGAGAAAATCCCATCATCCTGGAAGAAATAACTATGTTACTTGGAAAAAGCATATCTGCACCACGTACAACTAGGAAATGCTTTAAAATTAAGCCTAGACTTAGGTTCAAGTAGAGTTATGACATCTTTATGGATTGCTTGCCAAATAAATATAAGGTTAGGCGCACGTGTCAAGCCAATCTTATCGTAAGTACCCTTCTTTACCAGGACCATCACAGGATTAAAAGAGCATACCTCTGTTCCTCAAAACAGGCATCCCCCTGTCATGCTACAGAATCTGACTCAACAGGACCACTCACAGGCTTGAAATGACAGGTGTCACAAGGTGATAGAGATGCTCAGCATGGGTTGACTTGGATTCCATGTCATTTCTTCCCTCTTGCTGTCTCAGGTCCATCATGCTCTCATGTTCAATGGTTATGGGTGTGCAGCACATTATAGTTGATTAGAGAAACTAGTCCCATCTATAGAATGCGTTATTTCCGTAGCACCTCCAAAAGCACTACGTGATACCAGCAGCACAAGGCTCCAGTGCTTCAGGCTGGTCCTCGTGAGGAGATCACTGTGTCCAAACCTACCCTCCATTTCCACCAGGTTATTTTAGTGGGAGTAACAGGGAGGACCTCTCTTTGGTCAGCATGAATATCCCTCATTCCCCATAGCTTGTATCTATACACATTCAAGGTCTCCTGGGATTTGTACAGGAGGAACAGATTTTGGTCACTTCACAGCGTTTGTTGCAGAATATTGCACTTTCAGCTTGCAACAGCAGAAAAAAGAATGAAACGTTGCTTTACATTTCTAATTTCTGAGATTTAATGGAAATGTTGTATAACCTAAAATTCTAAAACTCGCTGTGGAAAACCTGAAATTATATTCTTGTTAAGTGAAATGGTCCAAATTACATTTTCTAGCTGGAAGCTTTAATGAAGGAATAATGAAATCACAGTTCACAGACAACCACCCTCAAATCTTGCATTAATATAAACATACACATAGTGGCTGAGGATATTTAGACACACACTAGGAGACAGAAAAAGGAAAGCCTTACAGTTTGGGGAAGAGCAGAACAGTAAAGACTGATGCATTCATACCATTCCTCTTTTCTAGTTTATTCTAACAATTCCTAGAATTTAAAAAGATATGAAAAGTCTTTATTCAAAGGTGGGATTAAAAGTCAAAATCTTTTCTAAAGCTGACTTTCCTCAGATGGGCAAATTAGAAGTTTTGTAATGTTCAGTCTTTAAAGCTGGACATTTCCACTTCTTTTCGTATCATAGGCTTAACATATCTCCCCACAGATTTGATACAGTGCTTCAGTAATGACTGCTTGTAAAATTCTGAAAAATTCCTTGGACAAAGTCTTTAAAAAAATATCCTCAGATAATTGCTGTAACACTTTTCAGAAACAGGCAATTATTTTTTAGAAAATTAAATTTCAACTCAGGCATTCATATAAAATATCACCATTTGTTCCAACCTGAATTTCCGCACTGCATAACAAAATGTGTTCCTGGGATAGGCTGATATATATGTGTCAGCTTAAACAAAATTTTAACACGGCAAAAAATGAAAACTAGAAATGTGTTTAATTTGCTTAATTATCTATATTATACTTTGAAAGTGTATTTTACCTATGTAAGGTCTTTTCAGATTTTTCTGACCCCACTGAGATCTGACTACCTTTAATCATATAATACTCTGAGAAAATAATATCCTCAGTTCCTTTTAGGTAACAGTGGACTCAGAGTGGATAGCTGACCCTATAAACTTTGAATTGCTTTTTATTATAAGAAGTGGAAAGTTGCGAGGCTTCTCCTGGTCTTGAAAGTGTTGTTCCCTCTCCAGATACTTCCCTAATGATCTGTGAACATAAATGAATTGGGATTGACAGCGATACCACTGAAGAGCAGATCTTTTTCTTATGACTTGTCGAGGCTTGTTTAAACACCAGATGGATTAAAGATAATAATAATTGGAAGTAAAGCAGTATCTTCTTCCACTGGTCCCCCCCAATCTTTTTTCTGTCTCACACACACCTACGCTTTTCCAGTCACATGCTGAATGCTGCTTTCAGGAGGGCTCTGGAGCACCAAGTGCTTCCCATGAAATGTACCCAGTAATTTGCTGTTGTGATCCTTCTTTCACTTGCCGTGGTTTTGTCTAGCTAGGTTACATGGAGCCACTAACCTCTCCAGTGAATCTCTAAGTGTTACTGGTACAACACATGGGATGGGCTGCAAACCAGCAGTGGAAACCCTTGTGGTACTGGGAATGTGGATTAGCTCTGCTGTGCCAAGGCTCGCTGTCCCTACATCCACTTTCTAGGTCCTCCAGCAAAGTTGTGCTCGCTTGAGCCTGGAGGGGCAAAGCTACTCTAATTTTGTCTGTCTTAAATAGCAAATCCTCTTCCAACCTGTCTATTTTTATAAATGTCATGTGTTCTGTATGGCTGACCTTTTCCTTTTCTGAGTTTTCTATCTGACTTGGCATGGGGAGAAATGAAGTCCAGGACTTGGAGGACGATGATGCAGTAGCTCTAGGATGACATGTGCTGTGGAAATGCAGTGTAGGCACTCTTTTCAGGCTCCTGATTATAGGGCTGGATTACGAGTATGTCTGGTAGAACAATATGAGTGGATGGCACAATCAAGGCTGAGAGAAACTGGTGCAAACTGGCATATGAAATTGTTAAGTATCCTTTACAAAAGCTCATAGATCAGCTTATTGCAGGACCAGCCTGCTGACTAACAGAAATTTATCAAAACAGTGATTGAATACCAATAAACAAAACAAACCACATCAATTTTTTTTCATAATGGAAAATCTCTCCAAGCATGTACAGGCTCAAGTGTCACTCAACTGTTTCCCACAAGCATTTAAGCTGATGGAGCTTCTTGAAGCTGGTGGGTTGCTGTATAGAGAGCTCATTGCAGCTACATCTCCTGAGAGTCCTCCAGCTTGCCCATGACCAACAGAGAGCATCCTTGCATGGCACTGGTATAAAGAGAGCACACCCAGCTTCAGAAAGCATCTGCAGTGAACAGAGCTAGACTGCAGACATTCAAAAGTCACAACCAGACAGGCTCTGTGGGGCAGTAGACGAGCACGTGGGTACACGGCTGGCATTGATTTTGTGGACTAACCACGCTGCTACCTGGCTGGTCTGTGTGTTGGCTGCTCCTCCAAGGCTATGAAGGAGGTGATTACAGCAAAACAGCAGCGTTACTGCCNTTTTGGTCCACTGAAGGCCATTTCCCCTGCAGTTAGAGGCAGAAGTAGAGCAGCCTTTTTTATTGCTTGAGCCCAGAGATAATAAACATACAGGCTAGCCAATTCAATACTTTTAAGTGCTTTGTGTTTTTTTAATTTAATGGAAATGACTCAAGTTCCTCTTCGTCTCCACTACAGCAACAATCAGCTCCCAGCATTGCATGAAACCTGCCTTTTCTCAAGCTGTGCTAAAACAGTTAAAAAATCATCACTGCTTAGGTAGTGATTTTGGACAATACCATTCTGGTATTTCCCCTGAGGATCAAGATAAACACATTTGCTAAAGATTCTTCTAAAAAACTTCAAGTAGTGAAGCTATTCCTTAGTGAGTACGTCTGCTTATCAAGTAGTCCTGTGGTTTTTGTGCAAGAAATTAAGACACACAGAAACCCTGTTTTTAATTGTGTCTGTGCAATAAAAGTTGCGATGTTGGGATCTCAGTCCATTCTTTCTATGTTTTCAGGCTCCACCACCACACAGTGAAAGCTGATCCCTGTTTCCACCTTCCTGTTGTCATGTTCAAAGATATCATCTTAATTTTGTTTTACAAACCAGAGGGTACCACGAGAATAACACCTCACATAACTTTCATAGTGGCCCACAGTGTGACAGATTGGAAAGGAACAAATATAACCAAAGGCATTTTTTCTGAAAAGTTAATCTTGTAAATTTACCAAATTCTGAGGTCTTTTTTTCCCTACGGCACTCACAGGAGTTAAATGTTGATTTCCAGCACCCCTGGATTCATGCCCAAAGCCCTGAGCTGTTCGTACACCAGCAGTTCTGCAAATCAAGTATTTTACTTCCTTTGCCTTGATGCGAAGTGCCTGAAAACAAAGAGCTGCTTTCTGGGAAGAACCGTGTGTTTTGCTGGACACGGAGCCACACTTTTTTTTTCCACTTCCATTTCAGTGAAACCCTCTCATTTGCACCAAAGTTGCAGAGCTGGGTTCAATCCAGCTGGAATTTCCTGTGGGTTTTGTTCCATATTTTAACAAGATAACCACCCATATAGCCCCCTTATCCACCCTTCACTATTTGGGTACCTTGTTATCTTTTCTATCTTTTTTCCTTTCCTTAGTGCTGCTCAGGACCGCAACCAGCCACAAAGCTGGCAGAAGGTGGCTGCTCTTAGAGGCTAAAGGAGATAGGGAGAAATGCCTTTTTACTATACTAAAAGGCTGTTCCATCAAAAAATGGGCTTTTTTGAAATAGTCACTTTTCTAAACAGTCACTCCAAACTAAAGAGAAAACCCCTGTGTCCAAGTTTTCTTTGCGTGCGCTGCAGCTGAGAAAGGCGAGGGCAGACCCTGGCAGCCTTCACAGCCAGCTCTGAGCCAGCCCGGTGCAGCCGGGACCAGCCCGGATCCCCCGGCAGACCCAGGGCTCCTGCCCAGCGCGTTGCTGGGGCTGCCCAGAGGAGTATCCGAGACACCTCCGAAATCGGTGCTCTGATTGATGATGTTAGAAGAGTGACAAATCCTCCTTGATGGAATATTTGCAAATGCTCTCCTTTAGGCTACACTAGACATAAACAAGCATAGGATTAACCTCTTGGTTTTGCATAAGGCTGAAACCAGGCAGAGATCAAAATGGGAACACGCGTTTCTATAGAAGAGGTTTAAGATCACCCCGTATTGAGGCTTCCAAAATCCAAATTACATTTTTCTTGTTTGAAAATAGCCATGCACAAATAATTCATAACTTGTCAAAAGAAGACATGAAAGGTAAAACAGAATTACCATTAGGGAACTGCTATTGGTATGCCACCATTCCCATTACACCCCAGTCACCGATCTGTCGGTCATCTGAACTCGGCCTGCATCAACCAGCCCTGAGGTCTGGCAGGCAGAGATTGAGCCTAAGCTTTAGTACAGGCAGGTACAGCATTCAGGTCATCATGCCTGTTGTTCAAATATCTTGACAATTTCCTTTAAAATTAGTTTTTTAAGAAGATGTGGTAAATTTCAACCATTCTGTCTAAAACTTTGAAGACAGCTTGCCTGCAGAAAAGTAGGGAAGGTTTGAGCTGAAATTTGTCATCCATTCCCCTGAGTGATGCTGGGGGAAATATTTTGGTTTATCTGTTACACTAAAAGTTTTAGTATTTCTTGTTTTAACGTAAGGAAATGGTGAGAGAGCAGGTGCCCTCTATAAATGGTTTGTGCTGTCATTTTCCAATGAAAATGGATGGAGACTTTATTTTGCCATTATAAGTATTTTTGGTTGCTTACTCTTTCTGGATATCATAACTTACACCTATTTATATTACAAAGGGGCATATCAGAGAAAATTAGGGCCTCACAGAGGCACTGAGAGTTCAGGCAGTAAGAACATGTCCTTGTACACAGTGCATTAGCAGGCCTGACGGCTGTCTTCTGTGATGCTCCCTGGCTGTGCAATCCCATTCTATAATAAAATACAATGTCATGCAGTTTATTAACAAATCCGAGCAGAAGAGTATATCCTGTAATTACATTTCAGACTCTGTGCGTACATTACTATCCTTTCCTGACAGCCCAGAGCTGTTCTCATTTTTTAATGCAAATGCTTTATGCTTCTGGCCAGTGACACATTCTCTTATCCTGTTTTTCTAAGAAAAGGTGGTATGAAATGGTCTTGTCTGTCTGTCTGTGACTGCCCACATAATTACTTCTAATCCAAAGGACAATTTCAACCACATCTCAGGGAGGACGAGATGCCTCAAAGCCTGCGAAAATGTGTGGATGGGAAGAGAGAGGGGCAGCAGAGCACATCCAGCAAAGGATGGAGGGGAGCCATCCTACCCATGGCCAGCACAGCCCCCTGCCCCAGCGACACTTGCACGACTCTGCTGAGACATTCAGGGGAAAACACAGGAACAAAAGATCCAGATCTGTAGGAAAGCAGGCTGCCCTGGATCTGTTACAGAACAGCTTAAATTGCTGCAGGGTAATCATCATGCTGCTGTAAAAGAAATGAATCAAAAGGGCATGCAAATCTTTCTGAAGCCTTTGATCCTTACAGCTGTTCAAATCTAAGTGAATCACTCCTGTTTTCTGTAAGTTATATATTTCAATATGTATGGTCTCATCCCTGGGCTGCAAAGACAACTGGCTACTCTTTAGCTGGCAGCCACAGACTATATATTTCTTTTTCACTTTCTCTCTGGAGGTAGATGTCATCTCAGGAAAAATATACATGGACCTCAGAGGACTGAAAACTGTCCAGCAGAAATATAGCATTTGCAAAACTTGCTGGCTCAAGGAGGAAAAAAACCCCATAGTAAGCTGATTTCCAAGTCCTTGCTTTCTTCCCCCCTCTCATGCTGGTAGTGAAAAAATCCTTTCTAGGAGAGGTAAGAGCTTGAGAAAAATAACAAGAAGTGAGAGGCAGCATAAGAGGTAGTGAAAATGTTTCTTGCTTTCTCAAGAATGAATAAAAAACAATGCAGAAAAGATCAAATTAAGAGGTCTAGAATGAAAACCCCCTGCTTACCGCCACCCACCAAAGACAGGACTGCTCAGTGTTATCCCAGCATGCACCCTCCTGCCCCTGCTCCAACCCTGTTTGGCTCCAAGGCTGGACATGTACAGAACAATGCTAAGTCAGGTCCCACGTTACGCCTGCTGGTAGGAAACAGGGGGACACCAGAGGGTCACTGGCTCCAGCCCTCTGAAATATTGGCAACCCCTTATGGGGTGTTTGGTGCAGCCAGTCCCACAGCACTCCCAGGCACCACCACCTGCACATCTCTGAAGCGCATCCTCACAGCCTGTTAACTAATCGAAGTATGAAAAACAGCTTCAAAATGCACAGTGCTGAGGGGGTGGGGAGGATTTTTTTTTTCTCTCAGTTTCATCTGGCAGTCAGATGTGTCAAAGCGTGGAGGGAGCAGCTAACTGGCACCTCCAAAACCCCAGTGCTCTGTGTCCTGTAATTCACCTTTACCTCCAAGACTGGTGACAACGGATGTTTTCTGCTTGCTCTGCATGGGCAGTTCATACCACTGGTCTGGATTAGGTGCAAACACATTTCCTTTTTTGTTATGCTACATTGGCCTCGCAGCTCCTGAAACAAAAATTCATAATAAAATTAACTTCTGGCAGTATTCCCTCCCTCACTGTACTGGTGCTTTGCTGTCACAGAACTTTCCTAATCCAGAGAAATATTCAAATGATTGAAGAAATATCTCAAAAATATTGTTTCAGGTTTGGGATATGGGCTATGTTGCAGATTATTCCATATCAGATGCAGATTATTAATCTCTGCCATCCCATACTGCAGCATTGCTTTTGAGAGAGGTGATTAATCTTTAAAATTATACTTGGATTAAATTGACATAAGGAACCTCTCTTGTTCTAATACTGGAACATGATTTTTAGGTGTTTCTGGAAAGTACCAAGTGAATTTTCTTTTTCTACACATGGACAACAATAAAAAGTCGAAAATACTAAATTGATAAAATCTCTCTACATTTTTAGGTTTTGATGGGTTTTTTTTACAATACAGCCCCGTCTGTTTCTACAGTGAATCTGCCCCTCTGCAAAGTTAAGATACTGCATCTGCATCTCTGTTGAAAATATCTATTCTTTTTTTTTCCTTCCATACCTGAAGAGGAAATAGCTTTAGGAAAATGCGGAGAAAAGTCAGGAGCAATCACAGAAAATCAGCATGTATTTCATCCCATATATGTAAGAAGACTGGCAAAGTAAGTGGGATGCAATTACACTGCAACTTTGCTAGCTGAGCTGGTGAAGGAACTGTAGCTCAGGCGATACAGTAAGAGTTGCCTGCTCAGGTCACAGCATCATGGGATCCTGGGAGGTAGGAAGGGACCACCAGAGGTCATCCAGTCCAACCTTCTGCCCAAAGCAGGGTCAGCCATGGGGTCAGACCTGGTGGCTCAGTGCTTTAGCTGGTCTGGTCCTGAAAGCCTCCAAGGAAGGAGATGGCATGACGTCTCTGCATAACCTACTCTAACACTGGGGTGGCAATTTCTGCTACTGCAGGACTTGTGTCAGTTGTCTACAGCTCCTCCTCATCTGTTCCCCACCTCATCACCCATGAAGCAGGGAGGGGTCCTGCTTCTGACCCGCAATTTCTTGGCAGTCCACCTTCAGTCTAGCAGCCAACAACTTCTGGGGCCTGCCCTGGATATCTGCTAACAGGAGGCAGGAGCCAGTAACCTGACCAGCTTCCTGCCACTCTTAGCCACTCTTTCTTAACAAGGGCCAAAAATGGTCTGCCACCACATAGACATGTGCCCTGTCTCCCCAGAGAACTCGAATTCCAGATCTCATGTTATGATGGGCATTTTCTGTTATTCCTGTTTTGGTTTGGCCTGGATAAATGCCAGGTGCCCACCAAAACCATTCTATCACTCCACCCCCTCAGCTGGGCAGGGGAGACGAAATATCATGAAAGGCTCAAGGGTCTAGAAAAGGACAGGGGGAGATCACTCACCAATTACCGTCACAGGCAAAACAGATTGAACTTGGGAAGAAAAGGGAATTTAATTCATCACCAATCAAATCAGAGTAGGATAGTGAGAAATAAAACTAGATCTTAAAACACCTTCCCCCCACCCCTCCCTTCATCCCAGGCTCAACTTCACTCCCGTTTCTCTACCTCGTCCCCCCCGAGTGGCACAGGGGGACGGAGAATGGGGGTTACAGTCAGTTCATCACACGCTGTCTCTGCCGCTCCTTGTCCCTCAGGGGGAGGACTCCTCACACTCTGCCCCTGCCCCAGCGTGAGGTCCCTCTCACAGGAGACAGTTCTCCACAAACTTCTCCAACGCGAGTCCTTCCCATGGGCTTCAGCTCTTCACGACCTGCCCCAGTATGGGTCCTTCCCAGGGGGTGCAGTCCTTCAGGAATAGGCTGCTCCAGTGTGGGTTCCCACAGGGTCACAAGCCTTGCCAGCAAACCTGCTCTGGCATGGGCTCCTCTCTCCATGGGTCCACAGGTCCTGGCAGGAGCCTATTCCAGCGCAGGCTCCCCACAGGGTCACAGCTTCCTTCAGGGATCCACCTGCTCCAGCGTGGGGTCCCTTCCATGGGCTACAGGTGGAGATCTGCTCCGTGGACCTCCATGGACTGCAGGGGAACAACCTGCCTCACCATGGCCTTGCATCACGAGCTGCAAGGGAAGACTCTCTGCTCCAGCATCTTGAGCATCTCTGCCTCCCTCCTTCTTCACTGACCTTGGTGTCTGTAGAGTTGTTTCTCTGACATCGCCTCACTCCTCTCTCTAAACCGTCGTTTCACCACAGTTTTTTCCTCCCCTTCTTAAATATGTTATCACAGAGGCGCTACCACTGTCACTGACTGGCTTGGCCTTGGCCAGCAGCGGGTCCATCTTAGAGCTGGCTGGCACTGGCTTTATCAGACATGGAGGAAGGTTCTCGCAGCTTCTCACAGAAGCCACCACTATAGCTCCTCCCGCTACCAAAACCTCGCCACGCAAACCCATAACAATCCTCCATCTGTGTCTCACATACTTTGAGGTGCTCCTCCTAATTTCTCGGTTCCTATTTAATGGAGTCACCAGGCTTGAGTTCATAGTTAAATTCATCCCTGCTACAAATAAACATCCATCCAGGTAGTCTGGTGGGTGGGAAAGTGGATCTCCGTATAAAATGTTCTCTGCCCTCATGGTGCCAGGTGAGCTGGGAAAGAGCTGGGGATTTTCTCCTTCCATCAAGCTGAGCTGTGGTCTTTCCTGTGACACCCCTCGGGTAGCAGAGCTCCTTCCCTATAATGATGAGTTGACTGCTATGACATGGCCATACTCCGAAATCCTTGCCTACACGCAAAGCCTTACAGGTTCGTGAGAGGTTTTGGTGGCTTTCCCCACTGTTGATCCATTGGGTCTTGCACGCTGAGCACAAGACCCAGGATTTCTCCCAGCCCCTGCTATGACTGAGTTAACAATATGTATTTAAGCCATGTCGCGAGGCAAGTGCTCCACCACCCTGAAGCCCAGCAGCATGGCAGCTGCCAGTCATTTTCACAGAAGAGCCCTCCCACTTGACCGTTTCCCAGACACGTTAGCAAAGCCTTCTCACGCACTTGACTAGTGAGCCAATTTTCACCTCTGCACCCATTATCTCAGAGAGAAAAAGTGACGTCACCCTGTGACACGACATGAAATACTCAGCTGAAGCAGAACCTCCGTCTTAGTTGCCTACGTCAACTGAGGTGACAGCCTAAATTAGAGAAACTGCAAAATGCTTTTTCAGTATTGAACCAGCATGCTGAATCAGAGTGGGAAAGTCATCCTCTCACAGCTTACAAGTGGATATGCTTGCTTCCCTACATCCTCCTCTGGGGCCAAAACAGATATTTCTTGCTAATGAAATTGCTGAGATTTAACATAATTTAATATACACACAAACATACACACAGAATTGAACAGGGCAAAAAAGCAATAAAAAAGGTGCGATGACTCAAGAAAGAATTGTGGTTTTTGAGACAACTGTTTCTAGAGCCTTTGTTCTGGTTTGGCTTTTCTCCTCTGTCTCCCTAGAAAGACTTGATCTCCTTCATTAAATCACGTCAGATACCTTGGATTAGATAATCAAAATCTTAAACACCCCCAATCTCTTGTGCACTTTGAAATTCTTTGTCTTCACATAAAAAGCATTTGTTGGGTGATGTTGTTTGGTCCCATTCAGATTTCAGCACCCTCCAGACAGTTCGTATTGTCCTGGGTGGCACAGGTCGGGATGGCACAGCTAGCACAAACCTTCCTATTCTCCCTGCAGGGAAATTTCCTCATTAGGAGAGCATGCAGGCATGAGAAACAGGCCAGCCTCCCCTGCTGGATTTCCTTCCCGTGAAACACAGGGATGTTTCTATCAACAGAGCTCTGGAGGAACTCTTTGAGATGCAAGATTTTACTGCCACCTTCTATGGCCCAGAAGAACAACTGGATATTCCTGAGTGGTCCATGAAGGTACACAAGCATGACATCAACACACACAGAAAAAATGACATGCTTAAGTGCCAATCCCAACCCTTCATAATTCCAGAGTTGATTTAATCATCTGAGCCAATGGTTTCAGGGCCAAATTAAATGACAAAGATGACAAAAGGGCCCATCGCTGCTTCCCTAAATAGCACAGATCGTTCTGACCTGTCACAGCAGATCAGGATGAAGGCTTTAGACTAGCAAGATAGCCATAAAAGATCAATTGGGGATGAAAGCAGGGGAGAACTAATGTGTATTTAATCCCAGACACTCTATTGTGACAAGAGCTTTAAATCTGATTCTTAAAGTTATTTGAGGTGGTTTTAGGGATGAAATGAGGTAGTAGCTGTCAGATTCACATGGCTCCATCACCTTGCCCAGAGTCCTACACCAGCTCCTCTGCACCTGGAGCAGGAGCCAGGCAATGATCGCAAGACTAGCAGCTGTCCTCTCTCTGCCCCACCTTGCGTGGCAGAAAGGTCCCTAGATAGGGAGGATGACAGTGTAGTCCCAGGGCACTGCTGACACAGGAGCAGACAGAAGGGTATCATCATGGCAGGCCCTTGGTCAACTCATGTCACTCCTTCCACCTGTCATCTCACCAGATGCCATCACACCAGTGATGCTGAGGAAATGTGGAAACTGAAAGGGAATGTGCAAGCTAAAAGAATTCAAGAAGAAAATGATGCAGGAAATGCTGTTTCCCTTATTGGTGCAATATTCAGGACACTGATTTAGGCTATGCATGTGCTAAGCTCAGGGTTTTCTCTTGCCTCTCCAAGGGGCATGGGCTGGACATGTCAGCTCTTCCTGTGCTGCTTGATAGTCCTTTTACAAAGAACTTTTCCTCTCTAACTCTAGCCAGTGCATCTTAACATTTGGAGGAGTTTAACAAATAACAAATAACAATAAAAAGACTAATGACAGTGTTTGGAAAACTGTTTCTATGCCCACAAACAGTAACCTCAGCAGATCACTGAACAGGAGCTTTGCAATTATTGTCCAAACAAGATGAACTGAAATCGAAGGCACCAAGCTCAAATCCTCAGCGTGTCATATTTATGTAAATATCCAAATAAAATAATCATCAAGCACTGTTCAGAGACGCAAGGAGGAGTGGGATAGCTGGGGGCAGAGTGCTGGCAAGATATCTAGAAACCTTACAGCCAGAAGCAGCAAACATCGAAGTGCCATGAGGACGGTGGATTTGCGTTCTCCAATTGCTTCTTGTTTCATTGAACATGACATTTGTGCTTTAATGTTTTTGAGTAGTGGAGGCAAAGTGCCCCTTGGGCTAAAGGTTAAAGGAACCAATGGCTGGAAAACTCCGTTGCTGAGAGACAGAGCTTGTGAGATAGGTGCAGAGAGTGCCCTAAGCCCAGTGGGCTGGACAAGGGGCAGACATGAAATCAAGGCCTTCTGGAGCACTGTCTACACAGATATTTAACCGAGCAAGCCTCTGGAGCTCTCTCTTGTTCATTTATCCGCACTCTTCTTGCGTGCAGCTTCTGAGACATCATCTTTGAAGGCTTTTTTTGTTTCCCCACTTCTATGCAGCTTGCTTACTAGGGCCCCAACACATAGTAAACACACAGGAAAACTGAATGGCCATGGTTCAAATGCTTCGGGGCCATCTTTACCCGGGAAGGGTTATCACAGCCTCCTTTCCACCTCAGCAAAAAGTTTGAGTAGAAACTCGCCTTGGCTTTGGTCACTAAAGAAAAGAAATGGGACACTTTTTCCTGTGCAAGTAAAGTTAATGGATACCAGTTTTCTGGAGTTAGAGTTACATGAGCAGAATATAGCTCTGAAAGTCAGATGTGCTGACCTTGCCCCATGGAGGTTGCCTGAGAAGTCAGTTTAGCCACATCTTGCTCCCTGGAAGTGCTGCAAATCCTGCAGTTTCTGAGCCCTGCTGCAGAATTAACTACACTCACCTGTGTGAAAACATGCAGTAATGCAATTCAGCTCTGGAAACTCTGTGGCCAGTCTACACATTTTCAAAATTAAGTGACCATCATTTAGCATCTTCTTATTTATGTCCCTGAGGGAAAGGTTTTATTAGTATAACATGAAGGTATTCATATTTTAAAGGCAAAAGAATAAGTGACCCAACTAATAGTTCATAAAATGATCTTCCCAGCTTGCCTTGAATGATACTGCAAAAATAACATAATGAAAAAAGCATTACAGGACCTTGATCAAACATGATCCTTCAGGGCTAAGGAACATCATCTTCCTGCATACAGATACAGTTCACTCAGTCCCACAGGATTTTGTACCACATGAAGGCATCAATATTTTCTGTAGAATTAAGCAGAGCTACTCTATTGTTGCACCATGGAAAAATAGAGTTGGAAAGGATCTTTTCATAGGGATATCAAGTCCATCCCTAATCAAGGATCAGCTAGACTCACAGTACACCTGCTATGAATGAATTCTTCCCTCTGCAACAGCCCAGGTTGTTATAGAGGCGCTGCTACACCTAGATCAGGCTAAAAATTCCTTTACAAGTGGTTTCAGGAATGTCAAGTGAATTAATGAAGACCAAACCACTTCCCTTGTCAACCATTTGTTAGTGAACACCAACAATAAGGTGGTTTAACAAAACAAGAGCAACCAAATTCACTCATGCGCAGACTGAAGAAGCAGGTTTGCTTACTTTTGAGGTCCCGATACTAAGCAAGTTGCTCTCCAGCCACAGTCAACTTGTGCCACCCACAGACTTCACAAGAATGTCACTGCAGTCTCTTTGAATGTTTCAAGCTGAGACATACTGTGCCATGGGCAAGATGTAGTAAAGCAGAGAGACAAAATGAGCAGATCCTACAGAAGACTGCCTACCTGCTGTGACTAGTATTGGTCTTTCAAAGCACGCTCACATGGTGCACAAAAGAGGCAGCGACAGACACACATAGATGTGTCACTGTACAGAGCAAGTCAACTCTGATGACTTGCTAGTGGTTTTCAACCAGGGCCAGCGAACAGACCTTTGTGCAGCAGTTTGTTGGCGATGGGTTGCCCTGTGGACAGAGGCAGCAGAACCGGGGTTGGTCTGCTGTGTGCGGTGCAGGTTGAATGCAACTAAACTAAATGCGTACAAGACTCAGAGAAAGAAATTTGCTATTTATGAGTAGCGAACCTCTCTATAGCATAAAGCCTGGATGGAGAGTTTTATAAAGTCTGATTGGTCAGTCATTTTACATCTATTTAGTCAGACAGAAGTACTCAAAAGTCGAAAAAATTGTGATGCTGGAAAGCCAATGCCCAGTACCTCTGAAGACTTTATTTGGTGCTTCTACCACTGCTAGATGCTGACACAATGACACTTCTACCCACTTGTGTCTTATGCCCTGAGGTTATTACATCTTCACAGTTCATGGAGTAGTTACATTACTTTCCCAGGGTCACATAGCTCATCTTTGTCAGAACTGAGACAAGAAGCTAGGTGCTTTCATTGCCACCGCAGGGTCCAGGCTCTAACAGCTAGATTTCGTATTTCCCCCTACTTTGCTAGCTTCTGCTAAGAGAAATGTAAGAGCACTTCATCCTGCATTATATGCAAGAAAGGAAGCAGAAACACAAATAGTTGCCATCTGCTGGAGTTGCTTTGATTTATTGCTTTCCAGCCTCAGCTGAAGATCAAACATGCTCTAGAGAGAAACATTACCTTAGGTTGTAGGACTGTATGCATCTCTGCTCAATGCTAAACTAAGTCACAAGGGCATAAGCAGAGAACATTCGCTTTCTTCACCAGAATAATTTATCCATTTAATTCAGTAGTTATAACCAACCACCCAAAAGGTATTGTTGCTTCCATCCATTGGCAGCAATTTTTCATTCAACTAACATCAAATCTGAAATTGAATAAAACAATTACGCTTTGTAGTTCCCTGTCTGGTTTATTGTATTTTCTCAGAAAGGAACTCTCTATCCATTAGAAGCATACCCCTATCTTTCTTTAAAATGTCACACAGACAACAGTAAATTTATGGCATCTCACCCCATCTGTCTACATTTTTGGAAATAAGTATTACACTTCATGTATTTTCATTTCCTATCCAAGTCCAAAGCCATATAATTCTTCAGATAATTACTTCTACTCTTTTCTTCAGGTAATATAATTATTTTCCAAGTCTGTCTAGCTGCCTCTTCATTTGTAGGTTTAATGTTGATTAAATACAACGTACTATGGCATTGCTAATTTTACTTCAAAAAGGGATTTTCACACTAGGGCAAATAACAAAAAACAGCATCAATATCTATGCATAAAGTAACTTACTTTTCTATTAATTTTCTGTACTCCCTCAGTCCCTTTGGTAGTACTGGACATCTTCAGTGTTTGAATTAACTCCCTTCCTTTGCACCCAGATTCGTCTTTGGCTCAGGTCCCAAGTACTGGTAGTAGCTGAGAGAAGTAATTCCTGGACCTGAAGGACAGCTTCTGGCAGAATCCTACCCAGAAGAATAGTGTATGTCCTATCAAACAGGGAAAAAAATGTCAGCAGTTAGATCATGAAATACTCAAAATTTATGCAGTTTATGTGTGTTCTCTGTCAATCTAGAGTGAAAAAAAAAATCATTACTTCCAAAACAAATAATAAGAGGTAGCAATAATAATAAAACTTAGAAGAAGAATCTGTAAAAAGACCTAAAAAAATCAGGTTAATGCTTTGCCAGCTACTGTTCACAGCCCCACTTTTTTTCTTTTAATCACACAAAAAAGGCAACATATGGCTGTATATCACTTGTGTGAGCAACCAGTGTTTTCACCAGCATGAAACAGAACTGTCAGCCTCACAGCCTCAAATTGCCTCTCTCAGGTCACAGGCTTTGGGAGAGAATGACACCACCCTGCCTCTCTCAGCCTGGGTCATTGCCTAAGACCAGGGCAACCCAAAATAACCATCCTAAATGAAAGTGCCACAAAATCCTAATACCGCAGTTGGGTAGAAAAGAGAAAGAAAAGACTTAACCTCCACCCAGAAGTCCCCTGCATGCTTATCTGACAACTTTCCATCCTTTAGAAGAGACTTTGGGTGAGTCGGGGCTCCCAGGCACCGCAGTGCTGACCTCCCTGTGTGCCAGCTTGGCTGCCAGTCCCTGCCACCAGCCCTGCTCACCTCCTCCTTGGCAGAGTCCTCCACGATCTTGCAAGTTGTGACTCCCCTACCTTCAGAAACAGGGTGAGTAACCCAGCTGGCTCTTGTGTTAGCCACCAAGATACCAAAGAGGAGCATGGCAGGGGGAAGGCTGGCTTTTCTTGCCTCTGCACAGCCAGCCAGCCATGCCTTGAAGGGGAACCCATTTTTCCTTGCATTAAACATCTTTACAGCAGTGAGACAAACATGCAGAGCATTGATCCAACATTACTCCCCATCTGCACCATGGACATGCCGAGAAGTGCTACACCAGATGGCTGTTTCACCAGGAACTGTGCCAACGTAGTGCAAGGAGAGTTACTGTCCTCAAATACGTGAAGAAAAAACACTGAAATGTAAAGATGTTGGTCCAGACAACAACGAATAATCTTGGCACTCCAGCAGATTAACTGTTGGCAGTTTCAGATATGTTAGGCATTTGTAGGCAGTACAGAAGGGAGATCTGTTTGTGGATGGATTTGAAAGATGATATTGTTCAGGGCTTTTAGGTGGCACAAAGACAAAGGAGTGCAGGCAACACCAAAAATGTTCCATGTTTGTCATCCTGTAGCCAGGACAGCTGGGAAAACTCAGGTCTTGGTGCTCAAGACATGGAGCTAATAGAGACCTTTGAAATCAACAGCAAGTTTCCAACTGAAACTCAGTGGACCCAGAGGAAAGGACTCTAACAGCACACCATCCAACCCAGAACGTGAATCCATGTATCTTTAGGTCCAAACACAGCTTCCAACTTTTTTCTCTTGGCTCCAGTATCTCACTGCATTTCATTGTCTTTGGGGGAAAAATTGCCACATAATTTATGACAATTCTTACATCCCCTGTGCTCTTAGGAGATCTGATTGATTGCGTTAAATGCATTAATGAAATTTGAAACATGGTGCTTCTCACCACCAAAATCATACCCTACAACAGGAATGAAACAACTTCAGAGGGAGCCTCAGGACAAAAATATTCAACTCAATCTTTCAGTAAATACCCTACATATTCCATTCTTTCCTCCAAAATAACTTCAAGGTTGCAATGCCATCGTACTCTGTTCAGTCAAATACAGCAGTGAAAAATCTGTCTGGGGTAGGAAATAAATGTAGGAATCCAAGGCAAACTCTAGAAGAAGTTCGTTCTTAGTCCTTGCCTTAAATTTCCATTTTCCCTGGCAGATTTAAACTTGCTACGAATGATTACAACAACTTAGAGGCATTCAGTTGTTTTATCAGCATTAAATTCCCAGGAATAAATACAGCAGAACTACAGCAAGGATGAGCATATCGTGTGGGTGACCAGCAGTGAGCTGTCCATGTCCCAAGTGCACACATTAATTTAAAATTCTGAAATAAATCCTGATCAAAGCATTAATTGTTCTTGTTTTAAACATTATAATTAAGTAATTATTAATTAAGTATTTTTTCATCCTCTGTGAAGTGGGAAAGTGTTGTCACCTCAAATCTCTCTTGTTTTGTGCCAGAGATTTCTAGCAGACACGGATCTGGGAAGTTAATGTTCGCATTTGTATTCACTCTGCAAACAGCTAAAACATTCACCTCCTACGAATATTCAGTCTATAAAAATTCAGACATCATTTTGCACTTGCGGGCCAATAATTGCAATAATTTATCCACCACAAGAGTTGAAATATATATAGTTGAGCAAATATGTATCTATTCATCTAGCTACTCGGACAACTTCTTTAACTATAAATAAAAGTTATGAAAAGTATCTTACAGCATTTGATCTCGTGTGAACTTCTATCAGGACTGGTAGAGGTGAAATACAGCAGGAGACAGTAGATAGGAAATACACAAGCTATTAGAAACTCCACTTTCCACTGGAAAGGAATCCAGAAATGCTATTTTTATGCTGTAAATGTTACCAAAATGTGAAAATTGGAGCTAGAGATTAAAACAATGGAAACGTGGTGGCAAATCGCAGAGGAGAGCTGGGTAACCTTGCACTGTGACACAACAAGGAACAGCAAGTGCCACTAGTTAGGCTTATGACAAGCTGATGGTACCATACAGGGCTTTGCTTCCAAGGAAGGACCACCTGTGTTTCCAAAACCTCCGAGGGCACTAAAGCAGGCTACCTTTCATTGCAGGAAGCTTCATGCTAGCTTTGCTAATATTGCTGCTGCAAGCGTACAATTATCACCTTAACCTTCCTCCAAGTACCACTGCCTGTGCTGTCAGATGTTGGGGTCAATCCTAATGCTGCCTGCAGTTAGGAAGTCCTAACCTGCTCTCACAGCTCAACTCTGCAGCTGAACTGTCAGTGTAACTTTGATTGGTGTTAGCAGTCTATGACTACCATCAAAATGTGTGAATTAAACAATCCTAAGGTATCATCATTCACTCTAATTTGACAAGGTGGATTTTTTCCTCAGTGTAGCAGGCTGTCCAAAGGTTTCTGGAGGTCACCTGGAGCACTGGGAGCTGGTGTCCCCTGGGTGGAGTAAAAGGCAGAAGTACATGCTGATAAAGGACCTGACAAAGCAGAAGCCAAATGCAATTAATGTGCATCAGAAGAAGTGTTTCTAGGAGAGATGGGAAACTATTAATTCTATTGCACAAGCAATTGCTGCTGCCTCATCTAGGGCACAGTCCACACCCCTGGGCACTTGGAATGTCTAGGAGAATTCAAACCAAGTAGGAATAAAATTTATAGGGATAACAAGTGAAGACATATTTGTTGGGGATCTGAAAGATCTGGGCTAAACTTAACTACAAAAATGAAAGCTAGGGAAAAAGATCTTAGCTGCTTTTCACACAGAGTTCGCCTGCAGGAACAGTCTGGTGCAGTTGCCTGCCACACCAGGGCCACAACGCTGTGGTCCCAGGGAGTCACTTCCAGCCCTATGTTCAAAGCATTCGGGTTCTGGAGCGTTCACCTGAGGCAGTAACCCAGTGACAGAAATAATTAACTCTTAAGAATAAGAAGATGAATGCCAGCACTGAACCATGTAAGAAACAACGTTTTCTTCTCAGAAGCTCGATCTGCCTGCAAAAGTCAGAGATCTCAAGGATGATACAAAAGATGCTGGGAGGAAAGCACTCCCCCGTTCCCCTCTGACTGCTTGCGTAAAGAGAAGCCCTAAGTACAAAATCACGGAATAATGCATTATTCAGATACAAAAGGCAGCTCCACTAATAAACTTTTTAACATCAAAGGGCAATGTTACCAGTAGACTGCAAGCAAGTTCCTGTGATTATGGAGCAATTTTCTTGTGAGGCAACTGACTTCTAAATAAATGCAAAGCTGTTTTCTGGGTTGGATGAGTTTCTTCCCTTATTGTAAACCCTGTGGTGAGTTTCAACAGCACAAATGAAGACCAAACAAGAAAAGGCATGCTTCTTAATTACCAGCTACAACAGGATCCCTCTGTCTCCAAAGTGTCTGTAGCAGAGCATTAGGACATGTTCCCTGGTTAGCAGAGTCATGTACAGATACTACCTATTTGGTCCTGATTCTGCCATGTGCGAGTGCAATCTGGCAACATGCCAATGGGATGGACCTACTCTAATCACATGCAACAAGGCACTTTGTGAACAGATGATTGGGAAGTGCTACCTGAAGCAACTGGAACAGAAGACACAACTGGCATGTCTCTCCAGATGTGATTTTTAGGGCTAGCGCAGCTGGGATTAATTCATTTTTTCGGTTTCTGTGAGGGACTGCAATGAGTTGGGGGGACAAGCCCTCCTGATCTAAATCAAGTCCTCTCTTCCTATAGCTCAGGATCTGCACTCTGACATACGGGAGTGCTCCCATGGGTTAAGTCTTTTTATATGAAGGTGCAAAGGAGGTGACAAGAGAAAGAAATCTGTCACAGCTACTGATGAGTACAAGAGAAAAAAAGAGTCCTTGGGGAACTAGGGACACAGCAACTATTTAGGTTTCCTTCCAATGACTAACTTGTCTTCACAGCTCTGAGCTCTGACTTCATAAGATGTCAGCAGTAATAACTGCAGTTAGTTCTTCAGCTGCTCTTGGATCCAGTCTTTGAACATCTCCATGCTTATTTGGATCCTGCCATGTTCAGCCTGCATAGCATCATATGCTGTGTGTAATCACATTTATTATCTGGAAAAAGATGTCTTCAAAATCATCAGTAGTTGCCAGAATCTTTCCCAAGTGATCAGGAGTGACATTGTTCCACAATATTGCAACTGTCTTTCCCTGTTAGCTAGATCTCCACAATTCACAACGAATAGATTTCTTCAAGACAGGTAAATGTGCCACTGTAGGCCAATTTTAAGAATATTTCTAGAACCAAAGCAAACAAATGAATATTTAGAGAAGGGCTTTGATGTATTGATATTTCCCTAGTGCTGTTGTAAGCATAAATGTCTGTATTTCTTATCATCAACACACTACCCTCTTGGATCCAGCATGGCGAGCAGACACCACAGCTAGGCCTGAGATACATTTTGTCAAGTACTTTACATGTCAGATGACATATTATTTGAAATATCAAATGAGACAGTAGCTGCTCAAAAGAGCTTCCCACATGAACTCAGAAGAGTAAACAGATGAGTCCCAGAGAACTGGACATATGTGTAGCCCATTTATTGACTTAAGATTGTTTTCTGGTGCAGTACTTTGCTTTTGAATAATGCATCTTTTGCTGAAAGGTCACGATCTTCAGAGTTTGCTGTGATAACTCCAAAATGAGCAGAATGCCAGGTACCTCCCTAAACACCTCCAGGGAAACATGGCGAGTAATTTCCAGATTGCTTTAAACATCAGTTGCTTCATCTGTGCCTTTCTGTATTATTATAATATTATAATGAGCACTCTTCTGTCTTTTTGTTTAATGATGAAAATTTTTATTCTGCAAGCCTTCTTGTTGGTGCTCTTTCCTTATCCTTTCTATCTTCTTGTATATCCAGGTTAAAAGACTGATGGCGTAAGATGGTGAGGTTCCTTGCAGAGTTTATATTTGAACATCAAAGCTTTCAACAAATAATCTTGAAGAGTCAAATGTTCTTTCTACTGGTTAGACAAGTATAGGTGAGTGCTGATCTATCTAGCCTTTTGCAGCCATCTAATACTATAGGAAAGAACTTTTACTTTGCTTTTTGGCTGTGTATATCACAGCGTCTGTGATAGTCTTGCTTGTGATCTTGTCCCTTAATAGTATGGAACTAATATCAATCCATTCAATGTTCACAAAAGCTTCTCCACTGATGACAAGGGAAAATGATGCAGTAGACTCTTCTGTAAGTTCGGCTTGCTAATGTGTTTCAACAGTTCTCTGTGGGGATGCTCTTTGTGGTGGGAGAAAAGGGAGGGAAGAGCAGCAGGTATTCGAAACGTTGGCCTATCTGCTTAATCTGCCAACAAATCAAGATTTATTGCTGACCTTGCCCACTAGGACAGACCAATGGAGTTGGAAGTGATGAGCATGGGCATGAAGGAGCTCTCATCACAAAAGGCAGAAAGTTTTTGTGTGAATCTAGTTCTCCCACTGAACTAACTCACATGCCAACACCACATCAGAGATGCAAATCCAAGGAGAGCCCTGAAGACATCCCAACACAGTTCTACTGACACCGTTGACACATTGCTGGTTACAGGAAAACAAGCCCAGCTGGAAACTCATCAAGATGCTGGTTCCTTCTCCTCAGCCCAACCTGGTGAGAAGAATTCCCACTTTAATACTAATATTTAATGCTTGACAGAGAAGTCAGAAGTAGCTCTTCATCAGACAATCCAATGGCTTCCTTCCTGTCTTCTTAAGAAACTTACCACCCCGCCTTAACCACTGAGAAGTTGTGACTAAGATGTTGTCACTCTTCCAAGTCACCTCACTGAAACACCAGGACTCTGAGAAGTTTCAAACTGGTTTTCTGCCTGTTCAGTTCAGTTTGACTTAATGACTTCTAACAAGTGAAAATAATATTAAAAAAAAATCTATCCTATTTAAATATAATTGTCTCTTTCAATTCCAGCCGCATTGCTCAGTGAGGGACACAGAGTGCCAAGCGAGGCTGCGTAGCCTCAGTTTTGCTCTCCTGGTGAACAGAGAGGAACACAGGCACTGTACTATTTGTTCTGAGATCAGTTTTCCCTAAAGTACAATAGTTTCAAATATACAACTCCTGGCTTTCGAAAGGCTGCATGGTGACTCTTTGTTACGGTTCCTGTTGGAAAAAACAAACTGCTAGTTTTCCAGGTCCCCCAAAGCACATTTATGTAGATGGAGCGCACCAGTGTAAGAAACAACCCACAGAACAGAACAGAAAACAGTAGTTTTTCTGTACTCTTCCTCTTTTGTAACTCTTTGCCTATATATCAGCAGATCACAGGTTGAATCTTTAGAATGGACTTGGTATGGCCATGCTTAGGTCCTGGGCTTTGTCAGTCACCAGAGATGCAAAACTCTTGACTGAACAGGTTTCCAAAAAGCCTTTTAGACCATATTGTGCTCTGCAGAGAATCTAGTGCCTCCTTGCACTTCTACTCACATCTGTTACTTTTAGGTACTCCTTAAAAAAAGAACAAACTGAAATCATACATTCAACAATGTATTGAATGAATCCCTCCTGCAGAGCGATCTGGACAGACTGGATGGATGGGCTGAGGACAACAGTAGGAGTTTCAACAAGGACAAATCAGGGTCCTGCACTTCGGTCACAACCACCCCATGCAATGCTACAGGCTTGGGAAGCAGTGGCTGGAAAGCTGCCCAGCGGAAAAGGATCTTGGGATGATGGTCGATATCCAGCTGAACATGAGCCAGCAGTGTGCCCACGTGGCCAAGAAGGCCAACGGCATCCTGACTTGTATCAGGAACAGTGTGGCCAGCAGGAGTAGGGAGGTTATCATGCCCCTGTACTCGGCACTGGTGAGGCTGCACCTCGAGTACTGTATTCAGTTTTGGGCCCCTCACTACAAGAAGGACATTGAGTTGCTGGAGCGTGTCCAGAGAAGGGCAACGAGGCTGGTGAAGGGTCTATAGAACAAATCTTAAGAGGAGCATCTGAGGGAGCTGGGGCTGTTTAGTCTGGTGAAGAGGAGGCTGAGGGGGAACCCTATTGCTCTCTACAGCTACCTGAAAGGAGGTTGTAGTGAGGCAGGTGTTGGTCTCTTCTCCCAGGTAACTAGTGATAGGACAAGAGGCAATGGAGTCAAGTTGCATCAGGGGAGGTTTAGATTAGATACTAGGAAAAATTTCTTTCCTGAGAGAGTAGTCAGACATTGGAATAGGCTGCCCAGGGAGACGGTGGAGTCACCATCGCTGGACGTGTTCAAAAAATGTGTAGGTGTGGCACTTTAGGTTATGGTTTATTAGGCATGGTGGTGTTGGGTTGCTGGTTGGACCTGATAATCTTAGAGGTCATTTCCAACCTATGATTCTATGATTGTATGATTCTATAATAAGATTATTATTTTTTTATGCCCATTTTCAGGACATGGATAAGTCATTAATGGGACAGGGAATAAAGAAAACTACAGCACCAATGACAGAATTAAAACAGAAGTGTTTCAACAACTGATTCATCCAGCGTAGCAGAGTCTTAAGACATCTGGTCCCTCCTTTCAAGGACCTAATTTTTAAAGAGTTAAGCAATATGAAATTATTCACTTATGCAGCCTGTCCTATGAAAATACTGCTGAATTTCAGAATTCAAGGAAATACTTTTAATGTAATCAGGAGCTGATGAGTTAGGATTTCACTGGAGCCCAAGAAAGCTGCCAGATGAAGTTTATGACTCAGGCCAAAACAAAGTTAATCTCTATTTTTACATCTAGTGCTAGTAGGCATTTTTGGATTTAGAGCAAAATTCTGGTTGCAGCTGGGAGTTAAAGATGAGGTGAGGAAGTCTAACATTACTCTATCCCTTTGGACCCCTGTTATCTCCCCCCTACAATCTCGTAGGTGCTTACTGGAGTGAGCCCTAAACCCAGCCAGCGCTGTACCATGTACATCCGCCCCTTCTAATCAGAGCCCCACACTTAACTCTTCTTTGAATGTGCCATTCCCATGTTAAAACTAGAAAGACAAACACTAATGTACTGAGTCCAGTTAAACACCACTCTTCTCCCATCCTTCTGGCATGGATTCCAGCCTGAACCCCAACATTATTTTTGGACAAGTTCAAACTTTCGGGAGAAAGCCATTACAGGCACCAGCACCAAATCTAGTTCCCCTTTGGCCCTGGCCCAATGCCTAATCTCAGACGCTGCTGTTACTAGAACTTAAAAAGAAACAGTTTACAAACCTAGATTTAATGGTAACACTGGTCTTAAAGATTGTGTCTTCATTGGAGCTAGGGATTAGCGTGGGTTTACGAGGCACTCCTAGGCTAAACCTCAGGTTTGGAATCAGCAAAGGCTATTCCAAAGGTGAGTTGGGTCTGAAGGAGGGATAGGATTACTCCTGTGACTGGGTAAAGGCTTGGGCTGCAAGCTTTAAGGTTTTTCATGCAGTGCTGCTGGGCAGACTCTTTGGGAAGCAGCGGTATAAGCATTTCCCTGCATCATCTTGGCATGCTGCCCCTACTATACCCAGCAAGATCTGACCAGTGTTTGCCCTGTACATGCTTCGTCTGTCCTCTGCCTTTCATTGATGCCCATGTTTCTGAGCTACAGTAAGTGCACAGGCATGCTTTCCCCTTCATGAGTCTCTAAGCTGGTTAAAAAGGACATCAGCTAAAAATTCATTTAAGGGAACAATAAGGAAGTGTCTGACTCATGGGTAGGCTGACAAACCTTGGGAAGGTTTTCTCTCAAGAACTGAAATTCCAGGTTTAGTTTCTTGCCAATTGAAATTAATGCCAGGTCTAACTGCCCATGAGTCATTGATCCAGCTCTGTGTTGTGGCCACTTGGGTGTATTTGGCCTGTTTGAGCCATTGCGGTTTTCTTTTGTTGAGTATCAAATGGCTTTTATATCATCTAGCACTGCACTGAATATCACTGAAAAAGGTTCTGGAACCCAGCATCAGTAAGTGCCTGTAATCATGTCTCTCCTTTTTTTTTTAAGATCTGAGCTATTTTGGAGCTGAACAGAGGGCTGAATGCTATAATGTCTTCCTTCCTGTGAATACACCACTTATGTGATTACTGAATATTGCAATAAATTATGTCCCCTACAATAATTTTACATAACCTGCTGGAGATGCAGTGTAGAAAAGGGACTGTGATTACAATAGGAAGATTACAACCAAAATAGTTTACTTACAAGATATTTCCTAGTCTTTTTGCACAAGCTTTTATATATGAGTGGAACATTATTATGCTTACCTTAGTTTCATTATTCACTTTTCAGAGATGAAGTGTACTAGCCACCAGCCTCTGCAAATGGCTCTATCTTATATCTCATACTATAGCCAGAAACAAGCAGGGCAGAAAGCGAAATCAACTCAATCTGAGCAGGCCTCAGCTAAAATATGGTCTTAGGTTGGGCAGAACTTGGGATACTTCATCTGGACCCCTCTTCTATTTCCTTGCTTTGATATCAGATGATACTGAAATACCTTTTCCTCTTGCTGCCTCGTAAGGGTGGGACTAAGATTATATGGTGGAATCAGACAATATGCTTTGTTCACACGTGTTGCAATCCAAAGTCTTTGATGCAAAAATGCCTCTAGTACCTGGGTCAACCGCCTACCCTTTCCTTGAGGAAATCCATCTATTAAGAGAGCAAGCAGTTCCGCTTACCTGTCTCTGCTCCTCCTACACTCTCACAGCCCTCATCAGGGCTGCTCTGATTTAGAGCACGGTGTTTTTAGTGGTACTGCAGTCTTGGAGTTGTGATGAAAAGGAATTACAGACAGACTATGGGGTCCCTGGTAATCCAAGGAGACAAAGCTGGAAATCTGTTTTGTCTCTGTTGGTTTGTAGTTGTATCTCCTTTCTTTAATATACAATTCCTGTTTACGACAGATTGCAAATACATGCAATACGGGATTTACATAGTAGGTGCAAGCTCCTGAGGGTATTGCTGTAATTTTCCATTGAAAAATTGCATTTAAAACAGAAAACAAGCTTTCAGAAGCAGATTAAATCCAAATGGTACCAGAAAGTTGATGCATTCCTGATTTTAAGTTTCCTCAGTTGAGGTTGCTTGGTCTGACAAAGTTAGAAGGAACCAGCATTCATCTTAGGCCTAGTTATGAAAAATACCCTTTTTTGGTCCCTAGAAGTCATACATTCAGATAGAGAGGGTGTACCACCCACGACTCTGGAGATGTTCCACCCATAAGGACACACTAGCCTCAGCAGTGGGATGACAGCAAAGAGGCCCTGGGGGATTCCCAAGTCAAAAGCACATCACTGTACAGAGTGGCACCGTGTGTGCTTTGTACAAACCAAATCTAAAAGCAATTCAGCTATGCTTGTGCAATATTGTACAGATCTGCCATGGAGTTAAAGTGTCCTATGAGTATGGCTACACAGCTTCTGTGCCAGAGCTGGTACCTCTGCGTGGTTTGGTGTTGCACTGTGTGATGTCACAACGGAGCAATAAAGCAGCCTGAGCAATCTCTACCCAAGAGCAGGTAACTCCAAAGACCATGCACGTGGCTGTCACCTGCCTTACCAGGGACTGACAGGACTATCACAAGAGAGGCAGAAGAGCAGCACAGCTGTGAGTTCAAATCTGTTCACTTTAAACATGATTCAGAAGTCACGATTGAAAAAAATAATCACTTAAAACCTTCAATCAGATAAAAGGTCAACTTCAGTGGATAAATGGCTCCTACAAACATTGAATCCATTATCACTGTGGGAACCCTTTCCTAGAATTTTAGTGGTACTTGTAAACTTTTCCTTGTTGTCCGATGTGAAAATGCTCTCTCATTAGTTATAGAAAATTGCAGAAAAGACCATCCAAAAAAACCCAGGAGCTTGGAAAATCAAACACTGAGAGGAATGAAGAAATTATATGAGTGCTGCCATTTATGATTTTAATTATTATAAGCTAATTCAGCTACATCCCAATAAACAGGAATTGCCTTGTTTTATTCTAGCAAAACATAAGCTTGCCCATGCGCTGGGAGGACTTACACCAGACTATGGAGAACAGAGTGTAGAAGCATGAATTCAATACTTGATTTAAGGCAGCTGGAGGAAAAATCATCATAAACCTGGTTCTCACAACTGTGTAGCTCAGGGGGAGTCTGGGTATTTCCACCCCTTCCACAAAGTCATGTGCCCATAGCAAGATTTAAGAACTTCACTGCCATGTTACAGGATAAGAAGTAGCTGAGAGAATTATTTCAAGCAAATTCATGTCCATATAAATTACAAAGTAAAGCCCACAGCAGTATCTTTTTCATAATAGCATGATGATCCTTTCTGCCAGAAACCAGTGTCACTGGTAATGCTTATCTCTCAAAACAGTTCTATGTATCAATTTATATTTCAAGCACTATCTTGCAATTAAATTTCTAGGCTTAAAATGCCTGTTTTCCGCTCCCTCCCCGCCTCCAATTCTATGCCCTTCAAGATTAACAAAACTTGCTCTGTGCCAGCAAATTAATCACACCACAAAACGAAACCGTTCATTAGAGCTGCAGCACACCACAACTGCCATTAAAAACTCAATATTGCTATTTTCTGTCTTTAATTTTATGGTGCTGTTTGCAGCAGCCTCTCCTCTAAGTATACACAACACCACAATAAATACAGTGATAAGCCCTGGATCGCAGTGGTTATTAATGTGCCACGAGCTTGCAGTGTGTTAGAACACCAGAGCCCTTGTCTAGGGGTTTTTTGATGTCTACAGCATGCAAATTCTCACACGCATTGGCTCACACAGGGTTTGCCAACACCCCCGTTAGCCCGTGTTCATTGATGCTTTGCTGCAGAGGATGAGCAGAGATGCAGTTGCACTGCTGGCTTTCGCAGCAACCTTGCCAGTGCCCTTTCTCACCGCCCAATTTCTCTTTTCTGGCCTTTCCTTCCCAC
>Ga0065711_1027612_pt1 | contig 47581 bp, 28 predicted proteins | sample Hoacrofraction12_FD_59098 | JGI IMG/M metagenome (GOLD analysis project Ga0065711, IMG submission 59098) | Hoatzin crop microbial communities from Cojedes, Venezuela - Epithelial fraction 12 v2 (version 2) | ecosystem: Host-associated > Birds > Digestive system > Esophagus > Crop | place...
TGGGTGGGACCCAGGTGAAAAGTCCTGCGTGGAGAAAGAAGTGGTAACTCCAGGCTGGCCGTTCTGAAGCTCGTATCGGCCGTCGCCCTTTAAATGCGTTTAGGGACCCTTTACCGTTCTGCCAGCAGCTGTGAGCAGAAGGGTTAGGACTTGAACGTGCCGGGTGTTTACGGCAATTTGTGAAGGAACACCCTCTTGAGAGAAAGGGATGTTTGGGACAAGCGGAGAGACAGCCTTGCTTGAGAATACCTGAGAAAGCCCCGAGTGTATTATTAAAGGATATGCTGAGTCTCTTCATCTATGTGGATGTCTGTGTTAGTGTACTCATCCCATCTTTAATTTTAGTATGTAATTTATGTGGTAGTCAGACTGCCTTGTCCGAAGTTCCAGAATGGGAAAATCTGTGAGACCCAAAGCCAGTATGTTTAAGATTGTTTAATCCAGGAGAAGTTATTGCTCCTATGTCTACAAGTAGAACTGTGAAGTTCTGTATGGGAGGAAAAGAAAAAGCACCAGCCCTGGTGTGTGATGAGGTGTTCCAAGATGAGATGTTTGGGAATGAGAAAGGGAGCAGAGATGCACCTAACTCGGGGGCTGCAACATAGTCTGAGAGACAATATAATCATCGCCTTATGACTTTTGAGGTCATGAACAGCACAGCTCAATTCTCAGATGTTCTCTTATGGGGTCTGTAGCTGAGTAAGAAATAAGATGTATCATAAGAATGAAAAGATCAGTGCTATTCAAACACCTGCTTGGGAGGACAAATGATAGATGAAATAATGAATTGTAGCAACAGTGAACTTGTGGCCATGTTCCTCCCCTTTTGACTGTGTGAATTGGTTCTGTGTGAATGAATTACACAGTATGTATTCCTCCTTCTACAAGTTTACAGACGTACTGCTTGGTGGTGACGTTATTTTTACCTTGTCGACTTTTTTTTCAAGTTATCTTCATAGTTCCACACTACCATTCATTGTCCAGTAGGAAGAGGAACCTCTTGTAGATCTCTCGCTCTGCTTGATGTGGTGTGTTCTTTACGTCTTTTCTTGTCATGGTTCTGGCCCAGTTAAAAGGGCAAAGGCTGTGTGCTAGCTACCTAAGGCCTAACTAGGTGTTATGCATTGGCTGCCTTCTGCTTTCCAACTGATACTTAAAAAGTTGTAAAGTTAGGATTGCAAAAAGAAGAAAAAGGTTTGAGTGTCTAGAGCTGATTGTATTGAGGAAAAATGTTGTGGTTGGAGGAGAGTTCTTAAATTCTCAGAAGATGGAAGGAAGGACAGGTCAGTGCAAATCTGTCACTTCTTCTGGTAATATGTTGTGCGAAATGTTTATAAGGAGTGACCTGAAGAAATAAACTGAAGAGTATAAGCTTGGAAAGTTGGATAGTAAGTGCCTCTTATGATGTACATTGTGAGATTACTGTGACTAAAGTGAAGAAATTAAACAGCAGGAAAGCTATTTGTGCTGGAAGGAACGACCTAGGTAAGGAACACAATAGAAGTGCAAGCTAGGAAAAGCTTCTGAAAGATAAGCGGACAGACTGCTTATGCACATGTGTGGAGCAGTAAAGTTGCACAAAAAAGAAGCCTGAAGAAAGACTGGTAGAAGGGAGTCTGTTTTGAACAAAGGAAAGGATGTGATTTGAAAAGCGCTTCACTGAGCCAGCCTTGCGATGGAGTGTGCTAATAGCCAAATTATTTGAGAAACAGGTAGATAAAGACGAACCGAGTTTGAAGTATAATCTGGATATGCTTTTTTCCTTCAGTAAACGGTTTCCAAGCGCAAACAGTCCTTAGCTTTGATAGAAGAATGCATGCCTTCAACTTCCAACGTACAGACAAGTTTATGTGGGAGAACATTGGCTCTCTTTCTGTAAAGATACTAACAACTAATAAAGGAGTGCTGTGAATTTTTTTTTTTTTCGTACTTAAGGATCTGGAGTGAGTTAAGAATTCTGGTGTTGCTAACTTGAATGCGAGATTCAGCACGGGTAATGGCAAAGACAAGTGTCAATTTGCTGTGGTGGATATTAATCAGTGTTCCTCCTGCAAAGGTAGGCTGGTGGCAAGGCCATTTGGTGTGGGTATGCTCTGTACTGCCACATGCATTCAGTTTTGAAATAAAATTTCTATAGAAAAGAAAACTTGGAGTTTCTGCTCTCTGTACCGTTCATGAAGTTTAAGGTGGTGCAGAATCAGCTGTGTGTCAGACTTCAATGGTCTTAGCACTGGGAGAACTTGCTGCTTGTTTTCTGAATGTCCAATGGCAGCTTACTTGATGTAGGTGATATTTCTATCGTTGCATTGCCAAAAACTGGCTTGCTAGGCACAGAACTGTGGCGAACGCTGCAAGAGTGGGTCTGTAAATGTGATACTGCCTTGTGAGCAGGTATCTACAGACACTGCTGCTAAGTTCATGTGTGTGTTCCTTTTGTTTTTCTAATGGCCATTCTTTACTGTCTGATTGTGTGAGTTAGAACTGGTGCATACAAGAAGCCTGTAATTAGAAATCTGCCATTTGCCCAAATTTTGTGCTGGGTGGCGCTTCAGTGACTAGTTGAGCAGTAATCTGTACTTAATCAAAGGACAGTGTTCATGTGGGGAGTATCATAGTACTCTTGTGGAATTTTTAAATGTGAAAGAGGTACATGAAAACTGCAATGTTATAGATTGAGTTTTTATTCCTTTTCAAAACTATTTAAGTCGCAGACATCCTAGTGCTTTTATCATCAATGTGTACAAGAAATAGATTGGGAGCTGATGTGGGAAAAACTTATGAATGGAAACACATAGCAAAGTTTTATGCAGGTATCATGATTAAATCTTACTGGTCTCAATACCAAAAATAGTAGAGGGAATTTTTTTTCTTTGCTTTATCTGTAGACAAACCTACTAGCAAAAAAATCTGTATGAAGCTGTTAAAAGCATGTGATGTTTGGGCACTCCCAGGATATAAATTCTTGGAAAGTGTCCAGACTCACAACTCAAATATGTTTGATACTTGCTGCTAATTAAGGAATAAATACTTCAGAGTTACTGAACAAGGATTTTGGTGATGTTGATGTTTCATATTTCATCTTATTATTGCCCAGAAATACTTGTTTATCAATACAGTTTGGAGGTCTGTAAGACATGGAATGAAGACCTAACCCTTGATATCCCCTCACGTATGCGGGTGGCATCTGGTGTTTGATTATGTCCCAACGTCAGTCCTTATCCAGATAGCTTTAAACTTTCAGACTCTCATTTGGTCATGATATCTGGACTTTTCGAAGTCATCACTTCATACAACCTTTGAAATTAACTTAAATTTTCTTATTTCTCTGTGTCTAATGCATTGTTTCCATCTTTCATCAGTTTAATAATGGTTGGAGTCCTAATTAGTTAGTTTGAAGGATATAACAGCTTCATTTGAGCTTTGTTATGTTGAAGACCATTTTATCTTCCAGGCCTTGGACGTCTAAGAATATTTAAGATTTTTTTTTAATCTGCCTGCTGTATATGATTATTTCTGTTTCATCTTTCATATTGCCACTTGCTTCAAGTGGATTCTCACTGTCTTCACCATTACAAAGAGTCCATATTATATTTGTGTGGGTATACACTCGTGTTTGCACATATATGGTTGCATCTATGCATCCTTTCACAAGTGTTATTCAAGAACTGAATTGTTTAACCTGTAAAAAAATTTAAGGAGATTTGGGAGTGCTGATATTTGAAAATATATGCTATAGAAATAGATGTTACAGGAAAGATAAGCCTACTTTTCATACTGTTTTTGATTTGTGCTTACTTTGAGTTGAAAATGCCCAGAGACAGCATATGTAAAAAGCATTTAGCATTGTTACAGGTAAAATACAATGTTACTGTTATGATAGCCTGTAATGGACAAACTTCTTGGCCAAAAGGTCAGGAAACTAGTGAAACTTAAAATACTAATCAATAAACTATCAAGAGAAGGTTCTTATTTTTCTAATTATAATGCCCTTCTCTTAGAAAAAGGTATGATCTCAAGATATATGATGGGAAATGATACTAATTGTGCAAGTGTCATTTAAAGTAGAGGATATATTTGCCGAAAATTCCTGCATTCTCTTCTAAGAGGAATTCCACAAAAATCAGTACGCATACCTACGCAGTATTTATTAAGGTGGACAACTACATGATGCTCAAAGAAGCTTTTATCGTGCTTGATCCAATATATGATTAATATAAGAATATATTATATGCTTTTCTTTAGGCATACATAAGATAACAATATTTCGAGGGTGGGTTAGATGCATTTACATTCTTGCTACTTTCACGGACAGGAAGTGGGAGACTGAAAAGCTGAAGCCATCAGAAACATCAGATGGGTTTTAAAACAACTGCAGTGATGTTCATTTGAATTAGAAGCCTTTTAGAAGTTAGGCTTTATAAGTTATCAAAATAGCTGAACTGTTGTGTGAAACGTTTTTTGTTTATAAGCAAAGATCTAAATCCTCAGAGGCCAACCTAGCTCAGTTCCAATACAAAATCAGCTTGTAATGTCTCTAGTAAGCAATTAGTACTTTAAATAATGGAAAGGAATCCTAGATCATAAGGTAACAGGAGAGGAAATATACGCTAATGTATATAATGTATTTAGTTGAAAGTATGTTGGTTTGTTTTAATGCGTATGAATGATAGAGATACCTCTTAAGAAAATGACTTGTTTGAAGAGCCAGGGAAAAATAATGGTGCATATTCTCATTAAGAGGCAAGTCGAGGAAGGAGTGTGCTCATTGTGGCCAACTTGTTCATCGGAGAAATGTACTGAAGAGCTAGTAGGCCATGCGTGTGGCAGGCTTTTTGGTTGGCCTGCTAACTTACAGAAGTACGAGGTGGCCATGTTCACTCAACTTTACCCAGCTGGTCAAATTTTAAGAGACGAAATTTCACAGAATCATAGAATGGTTTGGGTTGGAAGGGACCTTACAGATCAGCTAGTTCCAACCCCTGTGCCATGGGCACCTTCCACTAGACCAGGTTGCTCAAAGCCCCATCCAACCTGACCTTGAACACTTCCAGGGAGGGGGCAGCCACAGCTTCTCTGGGCAACCTGTGCCAGTGTTTCACCACTCTCATAGTAAAAATAAAGTCTCCCCGGAGCCTTCCCTTCACCGTGCCAGGGTTGTGTGAGTTTGTGTTAAGATGCTGTAGGTGGAATTTCCCTATTATTTGGTGGAATTTCCCAGTAACAGTAAAGTTGTGAAGCTGGTATTTTGCCCATTATATCTAACCTAAAAACAAGGCAGGGGAAAACCAGAAAGAATTTAAAGTGAATTCTAATGAGACTGTATTTCAGTATGAATAACTGACTGTTTATCAAAAATCTGTTATTTCTGAAATTGGAAATTTAGACTTCAAAAGGTTTTTACAATAAGACGAAATACTTTAGTGGTTTTCATTGATTTCCTAACAATAATATGCTGGTCAGGCAGGGTTCTTCAGGTGAATATGGCCCTGTAGATTTTTATTGTGGACCTATTCAGGTGGTCCAGCTGAACTGAGAGTAGTAGCAAAATCTCCTACTATTGGACTTGTGATCTCTTATTTAACTGTTATCTACTATAACAGTTTAATGATGCATTCTTTTTTGTTTGGCTAACTTAAAAGTCACAGAAAAATTGTGTTCATATAAAAATCCTGGTGATGCTGTTTGTATTTTCATCAGCAATTAGGTAGCTACGGAGTCATTTACTATTTAAACTATGTACTTGCAGCTCAAAAGTGCTTTGAAGACATCAGTGTCATAGCTGAGCTAACTGAATGTCTACTTTCTTTTTTTTTATTGGCCAGAGAGAATGCATAAAAACATAGGTGTTTACTATCAAAGAAAGCATGAAACAGTTATGTGAAATAACTGAGAAAAATTACACCATTCTTAGCCAGAAACAGTGTTGTAAAGTCAGGTAAGAAACTGAAGGTTGAGCAAAAGAATGTTCTTAATTACCTGATACTGTCTTTCCAGTGCTTCAAGTAAACACTTATTTGAAACTTTTATGTGGGAGAAAATTGTGTGTTACCTTGCATATGTTACTAACATATGATAGAGGACTGATGTTAAACAAGCTTTCTAGTGATTTTTGAAGTTTATCAGTGGGCTATGGAAAAAAGGAAGACAGTAAGCAAGGCTCAGCTGTTTGAACTGCACTCGTGTGTTTTGAGGACCCTTGTTTCTAGAGTGGATTTGGGTCACGGGCACATCTTCATTTCAAAACAGAAATCTGCAACTCCAGTGCTCGATCCCTCATAAGTGGGAATACATTGACAAGAGAACTGAGCCATTTGCTTTCTGACTGTAGAAAGATTCCTGCTTCTGATTAATAAGTAAGTTGCCACAGGCAACTCTTTAAAGTGGTGAGTTCCCCTTTCTACTGTGGTCCCTCAAGTGAATATAGTGCAATTTGAATAAAACAAGACTGTAGTTGAAATATCCTTTGAACTAAAAAGATTAACTAATTTGAAAAGTGACTGTATATTTTCCCAGTGTGTTGACACATCTATCTGTACTGTACATAGTAAAAAAGAAACAGGACTATTTTCACCGAAATGTTGACTTGGAAAAACCCCTTGTATTTTCTAGGATGTCCGCTTGAGTTCAGAAAGCCTGTAATAAACTTAAGTTCACTTGATCTGCTTCACTCATTTCTAGGCATCTGCTAGAGTCACAACGTGGTTAAGGATGTGCAGAGTTGAGGTTTATGGTACTAATGCTATAAGCCAGTGTAACAGAAGTTCATGTTAGGCTTAGACTGCTGCTGAACTTGCTATGGCAGGGTACTTACACCACTGATGGTGCTGTTTGGTGAGGGAACACTGGAAGCTGTGCAGGGAATGAGTAGGTGGGAAGAAGGAGAGATAGGGAGCTGCAGCACTCTACTGGTGCTGGGGAATAAGGCATTTTTAAAGTGGGAGTAAGGTTCTAGTTTTAAATGCAAGGTACAGTGCCTTGATAAAACAGCCCAGCACCAACAGGCCTGTTACTAGAAATGACTACTAGTATGCAAGATTGGCCTGAACAGCAAAGGTGTGAATTAAAATACACTTTTTTTTCAACCTGGACTCTGCTTTTAAAATGAGTAAACTACTTGCTAAAGTAATGTAGGAGTATAAATTACCTACCCTCCTAGTCAGTCAATTTAAAGAGAAGTGGAAGTAGCTTTGAATCATCTTTGTGTTTTGGAAAACTTGTTTCAAGAACACTATTGTTTCCATAATTTTCAAGTAAAAGTTGAAATTCATAGCATTCCCTAGCCCCAAAGTGATAAATTAGGGTAGTGGGCGACTGATCAATTGAAGGCTGAGATAAAGGCAGTCTGTTTAGCAGACAAGCTTTGTAGAAAGAATATGGAGCTGTGTAATGACATGCAGTGTCTGATAGCAGGACCTCAGTAATGGCTAAATGTCCTGGGAACGTTGAAACCTTGGAGACTGCATACTTCAGGGTTAGATTTAGTGCTTTTGAGTGTTTACAGCTTCCCAGTTCCTATGGTACCGTTGCTTGTTTAAGCAGTTGGTTGTCAGCCCTCAGTAGTTTTGTTCCTTACTTGCTTTTGTCTTGTTTGGGGGTCTTTCTTCACACATTAGCAGCTATTGTTCTCGGTTGTTTTAGTTGTTGAGCTTATCACCTACAGACTACTTGCCTTCAGTAGTTCTGTTTTCTCTTACCATTGCTGGTAGCAAATGGGGACTATGAGGGTATAACCCGCTGGCTAGCAAATCTTTCTTTGAAACCCCCAAAATAATGTAGAATACTTAGACTGTTTAGTTTAATCAAGTGTAAAGGAAATTGATCTCCTTTGAGAAGCTCGACTTAACTTTTTGTCAGCCCCTTGTCTATGCAAGGAACTCAAATGTGGATTCAGAGCTCATGCTTTAAACCTTGCCCGAGTAAGCATTATCTCAAAATAGAGATACATAGAATGCTTTCTGGGGATGAACATAGGTGTAGTTTGCCTCCCACAGTCTACCTCAATGTGAGTCCAGAGGGGCTAGCAGCCCTTTCTTCAAATACCACACTCCAAGCTGTAAAATAGAATGGTTATTCCCTGCTTTATAGCAAAGGCAGAGTCCAGTGCTGTGAAGGAGTGTTCAGAAGAGTCTGGGATGGAACATATGGGCAGGCTTATGGTCTTCCCACATCTTCTGGCAGTGAAAATTAAACAAAAAAACCCTAGCAATAAGGTCTTACTCTGTAAAATAAGAATGACCTGCCAGAATTACTCTTGCCAGTTGATAAATAAGTATTTGTTGTATAAACTGTTCGGACTGGCACCATCAGTAAAATTCTGTGTCTCTTGATGGACTGAGCAGGTTCAACTGCAGATCGGGAGGCAGTCCTCTGTTGTGTTTTTCTTCGAAGAAGCAGCCTAGTAGCTGGGACCAGGTACAATTTGGAAGCCAAGCCACAGTTTATGGTAGCACCTGTGTCTTCTAGATTAGTATCACTGCTGTTTAAATTCAACCAGGCCAAGGTCTCTTCACAGAACAATCATTCTAGAAGCTGTTTGGCAAAATGAAGAAGACTTTTTATGTATGGGTATCCCATATGGATTGAACTGACAGTCCTCTTCCCTCTGTTCTACCCTTTGTGCAAGAGCTGAATGTACTCTAGATTCTTTGAGAAGCTGAGTGCTAATCTTGCATCCTTTTAAAGTCCATTTAGCAACCGTGTTATTGTATTGTGGGGTAATCTGATTCTATTTATTGTGTAGGATTTTTCTTTTTCCCTGCTTCCAGTTCCATTTGGGTAAGATCAGATTTAATAAGGCTTTCTTTTGCTGTCTTTTGACCAATTTAAATTATTGAGAATATAGTATAGGTGCTATGAGCTGCAGGATGTCTGATTTCATACCTTTGCCGGAATAGCTGTTGTTCTGTCTTAAAGTTGTGGTTGTTTGTTTTTCATTTGTCAGTATATCAGCCAAGCAGGTTAAGAATCACAATGCCATAGTTGAACCCTTGTGAATATTCCTGAAAAATAAGGTAGGAACAGAAGTATAATCCTAGTTGGTTCCTGAAGTGGTATTGGAGGCAAAATGTAATCTTTCCAGCACTTTAGATAAACTAATATATGATCAATCCTGTCTGGCATTATGACACGGAAGGTGGAAAAAGATCGAGTGAATCTGAAGGACAGGTAAATGGCATTTGTGAGGACCAGTTTTGGCAGAAGATTCAGTTCCTGAAGCTTCATTCTTAGTACAGAGTGTGTTATGTGGGAAAGCACCTTTGAAGGAGCTTTTCTCTGATTTTGGGAAAATGGAGGAAATCATAGGAAGACTAGATTCCTTCAGCAGATGTGGATGTTCACATCAACTAACAGGGTCTAGTTCATGATTCAGGTGTCTACTGCACATTACAAGAGAGAGTAACAGGAGATACGCAGTGGGAACACAAGTAGTGTCGCTGCTGCCTCTGTAACTTGCTGTTTCCTGAGAGGAGTAGGGCAGCTGTCAGAAATCACTGGCCTCATTACTTGATCAGTCAGTGCATCCCTTCAATCCAGAAGGAATATGTTTTATTCGTTACATTCTGTAACATATTAATGCAATGTCAGAGTAGAAGGCACAACGCTGCTTCTTAATTAATGCTGGTTCTTGGAGGCTGTATAGTCTGTGCAGATCTCATAACGCATATATTGCTCCAGCTTTGTAGTCTTGAAATTATGTGGGAACTGGAAAAAGCTGGTCACCTTGCCCTTTGAACCGTTACAGCAGTGCTGTGGGGTACTATACACATGTAACAGAAGGATCTAAAGCGAGTTGGCTTTTTATTCCTGTACAGCTACACCCAGAAGTGCAATGCTTGTAACTTGCAGATAACTTGGAGGATATCCTCCGCTCTAGTTGCTGGTTTTAGAATATTGGAGGGATTCTCGCGATTGAACTGGATGCCCAGTAGTGGGTAGTTTAACTTTTTGAGTCACTTCTGTGTTATTTCTGTGCTGCCATTAAGACTTACTTTTTCATAAATTCAGAAATTCTGCATATGACAAGCTTTAGTATTAAACAGCTTTTGAATATAACAAGTAGTCAGAATAGACTAGATTTGGGGATCTTGGAGTTGTTTTGCTCAAATAAATGGCTTGAACCGTTACTTTTTTATTCAAATAATAATGTCTTGCAGAGAAATCAGACATATCTGATGAAAATTGTGGAAAAGAAGTACCTTTATTTTTTTTGTCTTATTGACTACATTTATCAGAGTAGGAATTTTCATCAAATATCATTTGTGCCTTTCATTGTCTCTGTCAACAGCAAGCTTTAATAAAAGTAGTAATCTAAAAATCCTGAAAATATTACCAGGTTACTAATGAAAGTGTTTGTTATGCAACAGACTTAATTTCAGCACAGATTAAAAGTGTGCCTTTATAAATATTCAGAAATTATTAACAAATAAGTGTTAAATTCCTCTTTCTCCCTGTTGGGCATCTAAGTCCTGGATATCGTACTTGTGTGGTAAATCTGCTATTATCATATTGTTGTTGAAGAATGTATTGAAGAGGTACTAACTAGCAAAAAAAAATCTGGTTTTTTTTAATATTAGCCTACCCTTTCTTTTTCTTCTCTCCACCCCCTCACCAAACAAAATGACCTAAACAAAGGCAGAACCTGTTATTCTAAGCATATTATTTCTATGTACTTTTGAACATCCATTCCTTGCATATACTATTTATGGATAAAGTTGATGGAGTCTTCTATTATATTTGTTACATCACTGCAGTCTATATTTTAAGATGGTTTCAAGGAAAGATCATAGAGGTATTGATGACTTCTGATCTCTAAGTCTGTCCTCAAAGAGAATTTCAAAGTAGATATCTATATAATGGAATACAAACGGATGCAGCAAACACTGCAGTTAATACATTGATGGCTGTGAGTATTGACACTTAAGTGGTTTTAAGCAAGTTTTCCTTTGGAGATACAGACTGCAGTTTGTTTTGAGTACCACTTAAGAGAACTTCTGTGTGCCTCTCAGTTGTATTTTCCACCAGGAGTTTGAAATCACAATCACAGTGATACGTGGAATAGAGTAGACAGGTAAATTGAGATTCATCTGCTCAAACTGGAATATCTTCTGCCACTTCTGCATTTCTGGGATGCCAGTGATACGCAAAAAAGGGCTGGCAGATGTACTGCACGATCCACAGGAGACCTGTTTCCTTCTGGAATAGTAGCTGGAAGCCAGGCAGGATATCCTGCTCAAATTAGGTATGTCTGTTTAGGTGCCTGAATTGCTCCCCTGAGGCTAGTGGCTGGAAAAATGAGGGCCAGAAGGCTAGTTTGCCAAGTCCTGGTAGGTATTTTCCAGTTATTGAGCAGTGATTATGTTGAGAATGGGAGGAGACTTGTGAAAGAACAGATCACAGAGCCCTTGAAGAGAGGGAGTAACATGAACTAGCCGAAGGCCATGAATTGCATTACCGTTCCTGTTTTGGATGACATTTCTCCTGAAGTACTCTGATTAAAACTGTTACATGCTGTTGTTCCGACTGCTGCTTCCAACTTGATTCCCCTAATGTGGGCTAGATACTTAGAAGTTATTTTTCAAGGTGTTTGTTGTTTTTTTTTTTGACCTTGACATCTGCTCAGTGTTGATGGGATCATTACGGTATCTGGGGTTAAACAGAGGAAGTGGCTAACACAGTGAAGAGTGTCACATGTTGGAGTATATTTTTAATCTTTTCAACAAAGGGTTAAAAAGAACCAACTCCTTCAGTGTCTTCCAGAAAGGCTTGGTTCTTTGGCTTGTGACTGCCTCCAACTGCCCAAATGATAATCCGCTTACCTACTTTTTTTATAGCTATAATTTCTGGTAGTAGATGCCTTGTACTGCAACTACTGAACTGTCAGCTGGTAGTAGATGAGAACTCTAAAAGATGAAGACTACACTATGGCATTTCTTGCTACAAAGAAATGACTGCTAGCTGTGTTGTACTCGGAAGTCCACGGCGGGGTCCATCTCGGTACCAGGGATTCTGGCAAAGGAAATTTTTTACCCCACTGATCTCTTTTAAATAGTAATAACAACATGCTCACATGTTGCTACTCAGAGAGACAGGTATTAATTTCCTTGTTCTAGAAGCACGTGGATACAATAGACTAGAGCACTGTTGACAGGAACCTAGAGTGTCTGCAAAATGATATTTCCATAGAATGTGTGAATCTGGACAGCATTAAACCCAATTTCAAAATGTTAGCAACTTGAAAAATTAAATACTAGGCTGCTCAGAGAAAACGATGCAAGAATGTCACTGAATCTTAAAAATCCTTGTGTCTTGTATGCTTGAATTCATTACATGAAGTTGAAAATACTTGACAATTTCAGGACTTGCAAGAACGTATTTTAATTTTGATGAAAGAAATGCTCATCACAGACAGCAGTGACAATTGGCATAATTGTTGGCAGCTTCTGCATCATCATTTAAGCATGTTCATTGCAAGGCAGTGAGGTTTTTATTCATCGTCTTGTACTTAAATGTTGTCTGTCCCACAATAGCACTATTTCCCTTTGTTACGTTATGACACTTCTTATAATTGTGTTGTCGAAGGAAATGCATTGGGCAGCCTTGGATGTGAACATAAACTCTCCCTTCTAAATTTCTTAAGGTACTCAGAAGTGGCTGGAGAGTCAGCCCTTGCAAAATTTGCAATTTATGAAGTCCAATATGTGATATGTGAAATGTTTGAAGATTGGGCACGTATAGCAAAAACAATGAACCATTTCACGGAGCAGCTGAAATATTTTAATTCAGATCTGCAGTGCTTCCCAAGAAAGTCAATGCACTGCAGCATAAAAACTGGCCTGTAACACTCTTCCAGAGGGGGGGATTACAGCTAGTAGTCTTTGTCTGTTTTCATCTATTTACATTTTGAAGGGTGGTAAATAAAGCATTCAGATTTTAATAAACTTCTCCGCTAGATATGTGGTTGCTTTGAATGTTTATGTTTTGGCAGTAGGTGCCAGTTTCCCCTTGAGATGCACTTGCTTGTTGGTTTAACCTATCTCCCCTCCACTAGCATCAGCAGGCTGTCAGAACTAGATAGGAGCAGCTTTTTCTGGAACAAACTGGTTTGAAGAAGTTGCCAATTTTGCAGCACCAGTATTGGTTTAATGAGAAACAAGAGGAAAGCAGTAATTATTTTTAAAATTGATGGAGATGTTACTGCACATGATACCGTCTCTCAAAGGAAGTTTTCTAAGTGTTTGTTTTTAACAGAAAAACATGACCTGTGTAAATATAACCAGTTTACCCTCAACCCCATGCATTTTAATGAAAAACCTTGCAAATGTTAATGGTGTCTATATGCACAGCCTGAGGAGAAAAGATTCTGTAGGTCACAATTGAGATGCCCTAATTTTCTGCGTAGTTATGCTAAAAAATCTTATAGCTGGCACAGTCTTAATTCTCTAACATACCTTCTATTAATGTTAACTAGCATGTCCATTTAAAAAAAAAATTAACTGTATGTGTGACTTGCTGTTAGTATTTTCGGTTCTGAAATCTGTATAGTGAAAACTTCAAACAAGACTTCTGTAAAACTGAGGAAGATTGCTTTATGCAAGCCTAATTAATTTCTGCTGTAATGACAATGTCATTTTAGGGAAAATTAGTTACCAGTTGTTTCCAAGCACTGTATTTCATAGAGACCTCTTTCACAAATCTAGGGTTTTGGTTTTTTTTTTTTTGTCTGATCTGTACTGAAGAAAGGGAACCCTTAATCTGTGCTTTTTTAGTAAAGCACTGTGCATCTACAAACAACAATACCCTTCTGGATCTACAAATGATTATCCAGTGGCTTGATTAAATTGGCTCTGAAACCTGTTTGCTACAGTGAAGACGCAAATGAGCTGAAACTGGGGCAGACCAGAGCAGTCCCCTCCTATTGTCTCCGGATGCTTCAGTAGTCTGGAATGTACTCCCAGGAAATTGAGAACTGAGTTGGAAATAATACAGTATGTGCTGAAAATCCATTCTGCTGAATGGCTTGAGATGGCATTGCTGTGGACGCAGGCTGTAACTCGTGAGGAAGAATAAGAATGTGCCATGTTTTCCTGTATGTGCCTAAAACGCAGACTGGCTTTCCTTAAAGGGGCATATGCGTTGCGAGCCTGTAGCCAGTGAGAACTGTTATGGTGGAAACAAACTCTTCTTTCTCAGCACAACCCCATTTAATCCATGTCGTGTTCCCTAAATCCAGCTAATTGCGTGGCAGCATAAATGTTGTGTTGGCGTGGGGTGGAAATGGATGGGCAGGGGAGCCAGCATTGTTACTTTTGTTAGCAATGTGGTGTCGGGGCCTGGTGCAAGCAAAGTCTGAAGGTGAGGTTCCGCAGCTACTGGATTTTTATATGAATGGATGTTGCTGCTAAAATGGGTGGAGGTCTTCCCCTCTACTCCTACTCAAGAGCCATGTGCTTTTGATCCAGCTCACTGTACAGCTGCATGAACAACTGTCCTGGCACGAAGGAGTGGATGAAAATGTGGGGTCTTATCACTTACCATGCTCACGATAATCATGATGTGGATTATGGAACTCCTCACAGTTTAAGTAATATGTTTTCACCTGCTCACTGGGGCAGTCTGGAAATACTTGCTCCATTAAAAACAAACAAACAAAAAAACCAAAACAAAAAAAAACCCAAAAACCAACCCCCCCAAAAAAAAACCCCCAAAAAACTTACAGGTTTATTTAGACAAAAATAAAGCCTGACACTGGAGAACTTCATTCTTCTGAGCAAGAACAAACGGGTAACTATGCTTTTAAAATCTTACTTCATGCAGTGATTTAATGTTGGACACTAACAGTTACAAATTGACACACTGGAAATACTTACTTTCAATGCTCAGTGGACTGCCTACCTATACTTAGGTTCTCCCTCAGCTGCATCAATGCGCAAAGACAGGAGGAGAAACAGTTTCAAGCCTCCTTCTTCTTGATAGACAATGGGTTTCTTTTGGTTTATACCTTTGAATGAAGATACTGATGTAATAACCAGTTATTATAAGAGAGCAAATGATGCAAATCTTGTTAGGATTCTTAAGTTTGAAAACTTAAGCCCACATAAAATGGGACTCTTCTCAGTGAAAGGCATTCTAATGTGTTATCCCTTGAAGTGTTGCCCTTTTGAAGATTCAGTAAGTGCGAACACTACAGAGGAACCTTACCTATTTCTAACAATACGTAGGGGGGGTTTTGTGCTCTCTGCTTCTCAGATGCTTTTTCTTTTTTGGTTTGTATCCACTAAACTTTGCAGTGCTTCAGGCCCAAACACACTGAAATTTTAAATTATTTTACAGCTGCATCCTGTGTGTTTTTCTTGCTGCTTTTCCCTCCTGCATTTGCGCAATTGTAATGGGCACTACAGGGCTGGAAGCAGTGGATTGCATTTGATTTGAATAATGTGGGTGGCTGTTAGAACCAGAAGATGGGTGTCTCTCTACTACTGGAGAAAATGAGGTTCTGTAGGAATGAATATTCTAAATTGGAAGGAAGAATGGCGAATCAGCTGGCACTGACTGAATCTTGTCAAAATGTTGAGAGGGAAACGTAGGGATTGAAACAAACAGGCAATGGGGGAAGGGTAAGTCCGGTCAGAAAAGGAACAACTGACGGAAGGTCCCTGGTTACTAAGGTAGCTGCTCTGGTTGGTGGAGTCACCGTTGGATCCTCTTTGGTGTTGATGATACTTCAGGCAACTTTAGAAAAATGTAAGGTCACTCTTGCCTAGTTACCCATCCCACCACACTTGATGAAAGAATGGGAAAGGTAGCTTGATATCAACTTGTGTTCTGTTTTAAGTAATACTACATCTGTTTTTCTCACATATTCCCTGCGTCTCTAGAGTATAGTGCAACACCAGGCATTCTGAAAGGAAATAACATTTAAAACACCAAGTGTCAACTCTTTGTAGAATCATAGAATCGTTAAGGTTGGAAAAGACCCCTAAGATCGTCAAGTCCAACCATCAACCCAACACCACCATGCCTGCTAAATGATGTCCTGAAGTGCCGTATCTACATGTTTTTTGAACACTTCCAGGGATGGTGACTCCACCACTTCCTGGGCAGCGTATTCCAATGCCTGATCACTCTCAGTAAAGAAATTTTTCCTAATATCCAATCTAAACCTCCCCTGACGCAACTTGACGCCATTTCCTCTCCTCCTGTCACTAGTTACTTGGGAGAAGAGATGGACACCCACCTCGCTACAACCTCCTTTTAGATAGTTGTAGAGAGCAATAAGGTCCCCCCTCAGCCTCCTCTTCTCAGGACTAAAGAAATGCAGTTCTCTCAGCCGCTCCTCATAAGACTTGTGCTCCAGACCCTTCACCAGCCTCATTGCTCTTCTCTGGACATGCTCCAGCACCTCAATGTCCTTCTTGTAGTGGGTGGCCCAAAACTGAACACAGTACTTGAGGTACGGCCTCACCAGGGGCACGATTGTACAGGGGCACGATCACCTCCCTACTCCTGCTGGCCGCACAATTCCCGATCCAAGCCAGGATGCCATTGGCCTTCTTGGCCACCTGGGCACACTGCTGGCTCGTGTTCAGCCGGCTGTCGACCAACACCTCCAGGTCCTTTTTTGTCAGGCAGCTTTCCAGTCACTCTTCCCCAAGCCTGTAGCGTTGCGTGGGGTTGTTGTGACCGAAGTGCAGGACCCGGCACTTGGCCTTGTTGAACCTCATACAGTTGGCCTCAGCCCATCGATCCAGTCTGTCCAGATCCCTCTACAGAGCCTTCCTATCCTTGAGCAGATCAACACTCCAACCCAACTTGGTGTCATCTGCAAACTTACTGAGGGAGCACTCAATCCCCTTACCCAGAACACTGATAAAAATGTTAAGACCAGACCCAAAACTGAGCCCTGGGGAACACCACTCGTGACTGGCCGCCAGCTGGATTTAACTCCATTCACCACCACTCTCTGTGCTTGGCCATCCAGCCAGATTTTTACCCAGTGAAGTGTACACCCATCCAAGCCATGGGCAGCTAGTTTCTCCAGGAGGATGCTGTGGAAACAGCATTAAAGGCCTTACTAAAGTCCAGGCAGACAACATCCACAGCCTTTCCCTCACCTGCTAGGTGGGTCAACTGGTCATAGAAGGAGATCATGTTGGTCCAGCAGGACCTGCCTTTCATGAACCCGTGCTCTCTGGGCATGATCCCCTGGGTGTCCTTCATGTGCCCGGTGAGTGCACTGAGGATAAATCGCTCCATAATCTTGCCCAGCACCGAGGTCGGGCTGACAGGCCTATAGTTCCCAGGATCCTCCTTCCGGCCCTTCTTGTAGATGGGCGTTACACTGTCAATCCTCCAGTCATCTGGGACCTCCTGTTAGCCAGGGCTGCTGATAGATGATGGAGAGTGGCTTGGCCGGCTCCTCCACCAGTTCCCTCAGCACTCTTGGGTGGATCCCATCTGGCCCCATAGACTTCTGTCTAGGTGGTGTAGCAGGTTGTTAACTGCTTCCTGCTGGATTATGGGAGGTTTATTCTGCTCTCCATATTTATTATGCTTTCCATATTATTTCTGGCAATTTGTTGTACTTCAGAGAATCTTCAGGAAGGAAAATTGCTTTGTTCACTAAAAAATAACTTGGTCTTGGAAGCCTCCTAACTGTATTGTTCAATTCATACACAAATATCTCAAAGCTCTTTAGAGTTGATTGGGTCAAGAATTAGCTGAGCATCAGAACATTAATGTGGAATTAGAGGTCCTCCTTACCCCCAGTTTAATCAGGATAAACAATAGAGCCTCACCATTCAGGAATGTGCTTAACCTGAAACGAATGAGCCAAAATCCTAGCCTGAATCTGATGGTGCTTCTGACACTGCTGCATTTATAATTGCTCTGACAGTTTTTATTTAAAGATACTGTTTTTTTGTCTTTTGTGAAAATGTGAGGTTTGGGCTGACTTAGTAACATGCTTGAAGAGCATATACTTGGTATAGCAAATATGAATTGCAGAAATAATTTTTGGATTAGTGAAATTTCATAATATTATCCCACAGTGTGTAGGTTAATAATGTTCTGTGCTGCAGCTTTCCAGCTTTTTCTTCTCTTCTGCCCTTGTTCCTTTTTAAAAAAAAAGTAGGTATTTGGAGGGAGGGAGAGGATGAACAGCAAAATAGTGATGATTTTTTTTTTTTCCTTTACAGCAATAATGTAGTTCTTGTTTTGATGACATAGTATGCTTCTTCTGCAGTTTCATTAGAGGATGAATTATTTTGCTTACCAGTTTATACAAGGAAGTCAACTAAATGGCTTTTAGTATCTTGCTGCTCAGAATTTTAATCTTCTTGAACAGACCGTATTATAATAGCTAGAGTTTCCAGCCTTGAAAGCACTGAAGTAAATTGCAGCACAACTGGGGAGTTGCAGGTGTCTTGAAACAAGAGGAAGGAAGTGTTGGCAATAAGACTAAGCATGGTTAGAAAGCTATTGCACAATTGCTTCCAAACTTTAACACTTTAAAAAAAAAAACCCACATTTGATTCATTGTGGCACTAGGAAAGTGTGTTGGAGAGGGACTTGATGGAGGAAACGTTAATTGAGTCAGTGGTTAATTTAGGAATTCTGTGCATGCTTAAGGAACAGTTTACAATGTAATTAAATGCTTATGAGGAAAAAAGGTGTACCAATGAACATTAAAAGCAGATACATACATGGAATGTAGTAAGAAAATGCTGGAGCTGTATTAACTTGCATTTGTATTGCATTCCTTCTTCCTGTATGTAATTGTAACTCTTTGAGCAGAGATGTTTTTGGAAAATACCATTGTCCTTTTGCTTGTTCAAAAAAAGTTAGTTCATTGCTTGGTACAGCACCTGTTGGCTTGTTAGCAAAAAGCTTGTATGTGTGCTCCTGTGTTTGCTTCAGCCATTGGTCTTAATACTATTTGTCAGTTACAACACTAAACCAGCCTGACTCTTCATGCTCCAAAAGAAGTCAAACTCCTCTATTGGGTCTATTAATAGGCTGGGAAGAGCAGTAATCCTTAGCGTGCAGCACGGTGTTTTGTTACCACCACAGGACCTAGGAGGGATACTTGTCCATGGTCTGAGTTAAGCCTTCATGCTGGAAAACAGGATGAGGAAAAAAGGGTTTCAAATACGTCCGTGATTCCTTTATCAAATCATTACTGTACATACAAAATATATTATAAACAATGTGATATGAGACAGTAGGAATAACTTATTAAAACTGTGAAGTCATTAATATGCTGATATTTATTATACAGTTTCCATTTTTATTGTTGATATCAAAAGACTCTAGCATGCATCTGTCTGAGTTTTCCTGCTATCTTGTAAAAAAAATGTTGCTTATCAGTTACTACCATGGGCAAAACAGATTCAATTTGAGGAAGATTAATTTAATGCCAATTAAATAAATTTGGATAGTGAGAAACAAACACAAAAATAAAAAAATACCTTCCCCCTCACACCCCTCCAACTTCATTCTCTCATTCCTGACTCTACCTTCTCTCCTTCTTGAGTGATGGAGCGGGGATGGGGAATGGAGTTTGTGGTCAGTTCATAACAGTTCCTCTCTGCTGCTCCATCCTCCAAGCTCTTTTCCCTTGCTTCAGTGTGGGGTCCCTCCCACGGGTTACAGTCCTTCACGACCTGCATCAGCACAGGGTCTTCCTTCAAGACCTGCTCCAACATGGGTCATCTCCGTGGGTTACAGTCCTTCAGGAGCAGGCACCTCCACTGTGGGTCCCCCACAGGCCACAGTTCCTGCCAGAAAACCTCCTCCTGCATGGGCTCCTCTCCATGGGACACAGCTCCTGTGAGGAACCTGCTCTGGTGTAGGCTTTCCACAGAATACAGCTCCCTTTCAGGGCATATCCACCTGCTGCAGCATGGGGTCCTCCGCAGGCTGCGGTGTGGATGTCTGCTCTAATGTGGTCTTCCACAGGCTGCAGGGGGACAATCTGTTTCACTATGGCCATCTCCATGGGCTGCAGGGGAATTTCTGCTCTGCTTTGGCATCTGGAGCACCTCCTCCCTTCCTTCTTCAGTGACCTGGGTGTCTGCAGCGCTGTTTCCCTCACATTTTTCTTACTCTCTCCCAGCTGCTGTTGCAGAGCATTTTTTTACCTTTTCTTAAACACGTACATGGAGATGCCACCAGCATCACTGATGGGTTCAGCTTTGGCCAGTGGTGGGTCTATCTTGGAGCGGGCTGGAATTGACTCTGTCAGACATGGCTGTCCTCTCACAGAGGACATCCTTGCAGCTCCCACTTGCACCTGCTACCAAAGCCTGGAAGTGTAAACCCAAAGCACCATGTTACTGGACCAAATCTGTTTAACAGTACTGTTTAATGTCTTCACCAGTAATGTAGACAGTGGGATCCAGTGCATGCTCAGCAAGTTTGCAGATTACACCAAGCTCCATGGTGTGGTTGACATGCCTGAGGGACAGAATGCCATCCAGAGGGACCTGGACAAGCTTGAGAAGTGGGCACATGTGAACCTCATGACGTTCAGTGAGGACAAGTGCAGGCTCCTGCACTTGGGTTGGGGCAACCCCAAGTATCAATACCGACTGGGGGATGAAGGGCTTGAGGATTTGGGGGTACTGGACATGAGCTGTCATTGTACACTCACAGCCCAGAAGGCCAGTTGTATCCTGGGCTGCATCAAAAGAAGCATGGCCAGCAGGGTAAGGGGGGTAGTTCTGCCCCTCTGCTCTGCTCTGGTGAGACCTCACCTGGAGTCCTGCGTCCAGCTCTGGAGCCCTCAGCACAGGAAGGACATGGACCTGTTGGAGCGGGTCCAGAGGAGGCCACAAAAATGATCTGAGGGCTGGAACACCTCTGGTATGAGGAAAGGCTGAGAGAGTTGGGGCTGTTCAGCCTGGAGAAGAGAAGGCTCCGGGCTGACCTTAGAGCAGCCTTCCAGTACCTGAAGGGAACTTATAAGACAGATGGGGACAAACTTTTTAGCAGGGCCTGTTGCGACAGGACAAGGAGTAATGATTTTAAACTAAAAGAGGGTAGATTTAGACTGGATATGAAGAAGAAATTTTTTACAATGAGGGTGGTGAAACACGGGAACAGGTGCCTGGAAAGGTGGTGGATGCCCCATCCCTGGAAACATACAAGGCCAGGTTGGACGGGGCTCTGAGCAGCCTGATGTAGTTGAAGATGTCCCTGCTCACTGCAGGGGGGCTGGGCTAGGTGCCCTTTAAAGGTCCCTTCCAACCCAAACTATTCTACGATTGTTCTAAGAGAGGACTCCACACATTAAAAAAAAAAAGTCAGTGTTATATGTCGTCTTCAGAAACAGGTACTGAACAAATCCAGTAACTTTCTTGCTTCTGTTCACAGTATTTCTTGTTTGTAACTCTGCAGCCTGGCCTTTATGGGTGTGTGCTCTTAGGGTTGTGCTGATGCATTTTGGGCTGTGAGCAACATAAATGACGTGAACCAACTTAAATCCTGTCAGATCTGTGATAGCTGGCAGCTGTAAAATTTGTATTGAATGAATGGCTGAAAACTTTGCTTGGTCTGTGTGTAGTTTTATCATTTTATACAAAAAGGTGCATTTTATAAGAGTTGACTTGAAAATTACTGTTTCCAAATAGAACTTTAGTACTTAAACGTTGAAACAGATATATGTTTGTCCATGAGCTTTGCTAAATTAAAGTGTGTCTTTACTTCAGTATAGTCGGTGTTCTTTTTATAACTTTGAATACACTGTTTTCATATTTATCTACATTTTAATTACAAAATAGTCATTGTCTTTCCTTTTCTACCTCTGTTTTCCCATAGAAGCTCTGAATTCTGGGCTCACTGTAAACTGTGTTTTTCCTTCTCAGTAACTTAGTGTCTCAGCTATGTGGGTTCTGGTGAACTGCCAGCTCCTCATGGTGTTCTGCAGGGCTGTGGGGTGATTATATGGTGTGCTCCACTGTACTATTTGTTTATTGATAAGGAGCACTAGCAGAAATTCCAGTGCTGATGTGCAGCGTATCTGTGGGACTGTCTGTCTGAGGTGGCTAGACTGAAGTTCTGAAATCAACCTGTGAGAATTCATTAGGTGCTGTTACTTGCCGTGAAGCTTTTATTTCAAACGCAACATGCATGAAAAAAACATCCAGAGAGCACTCTGCCTGCACCTTCCATTTCCCACTTGGAGAGTGGAGAGAAAAAGGTCACATGTGGTTTCTGTTGTTCAGTACGTTACTGAAAGAGGCTCGCATACAACGAGAATAGTAAATAAGGACCTGCAAGGAATGCTGCTTGGCTAATCTGTGTGTTACATTTTGTGCTGAAAAGGCCTATGTTGCCAGCTGTGTGCATAACAGTGTAGCCTGGCGGTACCAGTTACATTGAGATCATGATATTAGGTGTTTCCACATAAATAACGGTCCTGAGGTTGAATAAACCTGGTTTAAAACTGATTTGTGTAGCAGTCATCAACCAAGGATTATAACAAAAGCAAATGGACCCACACGCAGCTGCAGAAGAAAACCTAGGCTTAAGGCTAGACAGTATAAGGAATTCTGGAAGAGGTTTCAAGAGGATTTTGAGAGGTTTGGGCAGTTTTCCTTTTTTCCTGTTCCCATCTCAGTCTAGAATTTCGAAGTGATCTCTTGAGCAGGGGGTTGGCAGTATCCTGCTGGTGAAAATGCAAATGAAATGTTTTGTTTACAGTCTCCTAACTTGTCCCCTGCCCCTTCCTTGCCCACTGTGTCTAAAAGCTGGTTTGTAAACTCAGCTTAATGCAACAGATCTGTTTCGGATACAGTGGTTCCATATTTAATCTTCAGTGGCGGTGCTGGTCCCTACCCATCCTTGTGCTGCTTCTCGTGTTGCTTCAGCATAAGTGATAGTGCATTGGGTCAGTGATGCAGATTGGGGGCTGAAGGTGAAGCTTAGGAGAGCAGCAGAAATACATCCATGTCGGAATGTTGGAGTTCTATTAACTACCTGACATACCAGAATTGGATTTCTTAAATATCCTTCATGATGGTGGTATAAAAAAATGTTACAAAAGCTTTAGCTAAAATATAGAATTTGTGTATCAGAGGAAGCTGCACAAATACGTATTGAAATACAGACTGGCAAAGTGGCAGTAATAATAAAACCAGGCTTAACATCATAGCCTTTCAGTTGAAAGTGAAATGCCTTGCACACAAGTGGAAAACTGCTGGCTAAATTTCCAGAATGAAGAGCTAATTTGGTAAAACTGGTGGACTTCTTTAGAGAACTGCTTTATAGTGGGTTAGCCAGTTAAATCTCTAGCGTGTATTGGAAGAGCATTACAAAAAAGTTATGTAAATCTTTCATGAAGCACCTGTGAGAAGGAATTAAGTTCTTCTGCAGAAAGTGAAATATTTCATAGTTTCTGTACTTCCACATTTTATTGTAAAAGTGAAAGAGGAACAGTATTAAGCCCATGCTGTTTTAGTTAAATATGCAAGTGCTGAATTCTATGCAGATGTTAACGTCATTGGGTTAAACGGTGCCTCTGTTCCTTAAGGCTCTAAAATCATGCCTCCTCTCAAATGGCAGCTGTAGGTCTAGAATCTATGACTATTCTACTGTAGGCTTTGCATGATGAATTCCATGTCCTAAGTGATTATTTCAACCTAATTTAGTTTCAATTCTTTTTTTGATGATAGCAACAGTGATAATTTTCTTAAAGCAAGATGTTGATGCCTAGCATTGTAGAGATTTTTATTGGATGATAAACAAGCCTTGGTGCTAAGACGTTCTGCTTTCTGCACCTGGGAAAGGTGTCTGTTTTACAGTGTTCATATACAACTTTTCCACTTCAGTCTAGTCTAGTCACTGTCGAACCTCAAGTTTTGACTTTGTCCTTTTTTTTTTTTCTCTTGAGAAAACTATTAATTGTTTAACCCTTTGAATAGTGGTTCTTAGCCCTTTCTTTGACCAGGAGTCTTAAGTATGTTACTGTCTTAGAATTTTTCCCCAGAGTGTCTTGCAGAGGAGAGGAGGGAGAGGACCTTCCTTATTTATTCCTATGTCTTTCTTGCTTGCTTTCCCTTGCTTAGTGTGAAGGTAGTTACAAGATTAATACAGGTCCGTTCTTCCTCTGTACAACTTGCCTCATTAATTTTGAATTTATTACATTTTGGTTTCTCGTATTACATAGTTGAAGTCAGCCATGTCACATTGCTGGTGTGTATGTAATACCACTCGATGTCACTAATTAATACGCCACACTAAAAAATGTTTACTTTAATCCATTTCATAACAACAACTTGTCAACGATAATACATTCCCTCTAGAGAAAAGGAATGAATTTCCCGTAAGATTAAGGCAAATTCTTTATAGGATTGAAACAAAAAGGTACTTGACCTTGGTTGAACGAACACAGTGTCGGGGAATATCAGGTAGAGGTTACTTCAGTTATAAATGAGAATTAGCTTTTTTTTAACTCACACCTTATTGACAGGATAGTATTAAAACACCCTTTAGAAGTATTTATCCTTACAAGCTGTCTTTGAAGTTGTTTGATATATCTTAAGTTCAGCAAGAATAATAATTAATAATAATAATAATGTTAAATAATAATTTTTTTCTCCCAGTTGGTGTTATCCGCTGTCCAATTTGTGGTCAGGAATGTGCAGAGAGACACATCATCGATAACTTTTTTGTGAAGGATACCACAGAGGTTCCCAGTAGCACAGTAGAGAAATCAAATCAGGTAAGTGCATTAACGTGTAATCAAGTTAACACCTTTTGGATGTGTATGCATATCCTTGGCTTCTTGCTGTGTGGCCTTTTTGCTGTTTGTATGCAGAAAGACTTAAAGTCATTGCATGGGGCAACTATTCTAGAAAATCAGTTAAGATCAATGAAAATGCAGGTGAAAAAGGAAACTATTTTTAATTGTTGGTATAAAATTACATCATTATAGCATAAGATGAAAGTAAGAAATAGGTGTTAGAATGGGATTTTCAATACTTTGGACGGGACACTTGAAGCACTCTTTGAAGCACAGACGCAAAAAACACTATGTCAAGAGATCTCCCTGGAAAATGGAATCCTCTAGTTAAATTGACTTTATTTTTCTTATCTCAGCACTGACAAAACATGGCACTAGATAGCTGGAGTGCAGTTACCAAGCAAGAGGCTCAAACTTCTAATCGGGAAAGATGGTATGTTGTAGGGGTTTCTTGTTTGTTTCTCTTACGTAGGTTGCCTCTTCTTCCTTTTGCAATCAAATAACAGCTATCTCATACAATCCAAACCTGTTTATCTGGAAGAATAGTAGTACTGCATTTTTTTTCCTCATGATGGTTTTTCAGGAGGAGAGTACTAATGTGGAAGCAATACCAAATGAATAATCACATCTGTGTAGGACAATGGTTTAGTAATGTCTGGTATCAAAATATTGCATGTCTTCATTTTTAGCTAGTAAGAGAGTATCTCAGGTATCTCTTTACTCATAAACTTTTTATTAAATTCCAGGAACTTATTGAAAATAATTCAGCCTCTTTATATGTTGCTTCATTCTGCATAATAACAGTACAAAAGTGTTGCTATGTCAATGTGGCTTGCATTTCAACTCATTCCCTAACATTTGGATGGTGGTTTCCTTTAATTTTGAAAATGCCTCTTCTTTGCTTTTCTGTTTTAGGGACCTGTATCATTGGCTCTTGATGCATTTATTTCGGGGGCAGCTTCCTGGAGGTCCTTTATTGTGTAGTCTGCTTGTTTCAAAGCTTAGCTGAGATTTGTGCTTAGATATATGAATGGGTATGTCTCTCAGGAACTGATGAAAGTACCTACTCATGTTTGTGATACCAGCTCACTGGCTATTAAAGGCACAAATGTTGTCATCATCTCTGAACTCATGTCTTGAAAACCATTAAACTGTGTTCAGCTTATAAGGAATTTTGCAACTGGATTTCTGAGAAATTATAGACCTTACCAGAAACTGAAATTTAGTTGGAAGTCTCTGGAAGTATCAGCAGCGTTCCCTTAATGTAGGATAGTTTGAAGTTTGCTTTTGTTATGTTGGGGGGGGTGGGTTTGTTTAGTTTGTTTGGGCTTTCTTCCCCTGAGTGTTTCAGGGAAGCGTCTGAGTTTTGGAGATGGTTGTGAGATTTACACAAAGCCTCTCAATACATGAGAACATGAAGGGTCCCTGTTGCATTGAAAATTTGATCATAACTATTTTAGTGACTTTAAAATTAGGAAGAGAAGCAAGATGACAAATAACTTTGTTATGCAGAAGCAGTCCTGAATGTTTTTTTGGGCCTGTGCCATGACCTCTGTTTAGTTATGTAACAAGTCCTCTAAGATATTACTTTGGAGAGTGGTGATAGAATTAGAAGTATTTTTCCTGGGTTTAGTGACAAAGCCTTTCCCACCCCCCCGCCCCCAATTTTTTCTGCTTTCTGTGCAATTTAAGTGGGTATTGAGGTCTTTGAGACTTGGATAAGGGATTGAAAATTCAAGGGGGTGTTCTTTATATTCTTGAGGTTGTTCATAATCATATAAAATTGAGTGTATTTCAGTCAGTCATAGGGTATCAAAAGTTGGAGTATCCGCCAAATTCAGTGATGCCAAGATAAGTCAGGCACTTCCTTGGAACTGAGGGAGGTGTCTCTTTTGTTTACCTGCTGATCTTGATCTGCAGGAGAGAGATAAAGAGAAATTCCACATATTTCAGTAGCTTGTTGGGAATCATCCCTGTTGAGTGGTGTGACAGGGACATTCTTCAAAGCATTTGTGTTGCCTTAAGTTCCCTTCTCAGGCATCTGTCTTACTCTTCCGTTCCATATTTGTTTCTTTCTCTTCCAAACAAAAAGCAGCAGGCTTGCAGTTCAGAAAGCATATCTGTTCTTCAGCTAAGTTCCCTGGCTGAACTCAGCATACTTTCTGCAGCAGTTGAAGGCAAACCAGCAGACTTTGCTGAACCAGCAGAGTAGTACGTTCATGTGCTTTTCTGCTGACTTTTTTTTTTTTAAATGGAGCTAGATGTTTTGTTAGATGCCTGCTAAGTAAGCGTGTACCTTACCTCTTGGGAATGAATGATGTGCAGTTCTGTTTGTTTGAATAGATTTGTTTTGGTATGATAATGAAGCTTTTTGGACGTTCCTTTGTACTTTGACATTGGAACCATAAAAAAAGCGCTACACCATTCTATAAAGCTATCTGTTGTGGAACAGCAAAGTTAATAATAGTTAAACAGATTAGTGTCCTGTTCAAGGGGGAGTATTATGAGGTTTAAGGATGATATATCCTTCTAATTGGTCTGTCTTGTTTTGCCTTTGAAGGAGCAAAGAGAAAATAAAGGATATTTGCCAGTAGCAAAATGGGCAACAGATCAGAGGAATTAAAGTGGAAAAGAGACTGAGACTTGCAGGAAATATTGGATCAGACATCATCCACCTTCTGGCTGTTTTATAGAAATTTTTTACTGAAATGGTTAGTTTGGCTTTGATAGTTTGGCAGCTTCAGCAGGATGTTTAAGAAATTAGAATTAGAGGCAAGCCATGCGTTCTATGCAAGTGATGTTGTGGCTTAGAACCACTGGTCCATGTCTGTGCCCAGCCGGTATATGTGTGTTGTCAGGAAGGGCTGGTTCATTTCAATTCAAGAGAGACTGCAAAAAAAGGACTTTCAAATTCAGGTTTGGTTGTTTCAGGTTTAAAATGGTAATAATGCTAAAGTACTTTTTAGCGTGTTTAATTAAAACTGGCAGCAAATGGCATATCATGGAGCCTGGCATTGTGGGATGAGAAAAATAACTGGAACCCATTGAAGTGCCATCGTCTATCTAAAATCATATTTACCTTATCTGAGCCTGATTTAACAGTTCAGTACCCTTCTTACACAACTGTGCTTTCTAGCAATTACTACTGAAAACTTCAGGAGCAAAAGAAGTAAGCATGAAGAAAGTTTAAAAACTAACTACTGTATGTTCCAGAAGGACTTTCCTGGCTAGCATTAAAGAGAACGTTATGGATTTTGTGCTGGCTAGTAGCATAGGGAGCTTTCCAGAAGAAAAGAGACTAACGGAAAATGCAGTTGTGATCTTTCTGAAAATAACCATTATAGGTTGTGGGCAGCTAGGACATAAATACTTTTAAAGAGCAAATTCTTTATAATTTTTGTTGCATTGTGATTATGGAAAGACTTAACAAAATTACTGGATGCTGAAGAGAAGTTTGACGGTAAAAATTAATTTACTTGATTCAGAAGAGTGAGTGGAAAGGAGCTTCTAACACAAGACCCGTTACTGAAGCAAATACTAGATTTGAATAATACGAAGGTAGACAAGTGAGGGAATATCACAGTTTAACCCAACAGCCAGCAGCTAAGCACCAGACAGCCTCTCGCTCACTCCTGCCCAGCGGGATGGGGAGGAGAAAATGTACGAAAGGGGAAACTCGTGGGTTGAGATAAAGATGGTTTAAGAAGACAAGTAAATACTAATACTAATGCTATTACTAACAATGATAATAATAATTATGATAATGAATATGCAAACAAAACTATATGCAATACAATTTTTCTTGCTACCCAATGACCGATCCGCAGCCAGTCCATAAGCAGAGATCACGGGCCCCCTGGATTTTTGCAAAATTTCACAAAATTCCTGAAAAAGGCCAAACTCCTGGAAACGTTCAAATTCCCAGAAAAACAAAAAGCCGATAGATTCCTGCCCCCTGGCCAACCCCATTCATAAAATGAGCACAACATTTATGGTATGGTATATTTCCACTGGCCAGCTTGGGCTGGTTGCCTGGCTCTGCTCCCTCCCAGCTCCTGCACACCTGCTCGTTAGCTGAATATGAGAAACTGGAAAAAGTCCTTGATTTATAGCAACAACTGAAAACATCACTGTTATCAACATTGTTCTCATGCTAAATCCATAACACAAGCAGCTACTGGGAGAAAAATTAACTCTATCCCAGCTGAAACCAGGACAGGGAAATTTAGGAACTGAACAGATGACGATTGTTTAATGCTTGTGCAAAGCCATCAAAGTAAAAATGGTGTGAGATTGACACAGAAGAGAAGATCATAGTGATATTGTTGGTGTTGCTGCAGCATGTTGAACCTGTAGTGCATTTTAGTCTACATCCTAATTCTCGTAGCTTCTCTCTCCAGAAGAGAACACGTATAAAAGTACTATTTGATGGTGAGCATACTTTCTGTGTCTTTACCAGTTACTGACACAAGAGTTTTAAATGTTGTAGTAGGAATGAAGAACAGTTGGGCTTTAAGTGAGATATTGGGAATGTAGTAACAAAACAAGTTATGAGTTTAGATCTGTTACTCGATCTGGATACTAAGACAGCAGGTCTGCTGGCATAATAGAGCAATTAATAAGGACAATTTAGAACAAAAAAGTTTCTCTAGTTTTGTATGATGCCAGACTAGCCCCCATGTGTTCTTCCAAAGAACTAGTATGCTGAATAGCTTATCAAAACTGTAGCCGTGGCCAAAACGTCTTTGAAAGCCACCGACTTAGGGCAGTGGGTGGTAACAGACTCAAGAAGAGTCATAGTATGGTTTTGTTGTGCTTCAGAGATGTTGGGGAAAGGAGGATCCATTGATCAGGATTCATGTGTTTTGAGGTGTCACCTGCGGTTCATATTTAGAGTTACATATGGGCGAGAATGTCCCAAAAACCAGGTGCTGTCTTTGGTACTTTTGTATGTGCCAAGCACTAGCTATCAAACTGTTAGCACTGATGTTTTTTGGATCCAGAAGGGGAAACCACTGCATCTCATTTACACCGGTGAAGTTTGGAACATTAGTTCAGTGAATATTCCTCTGGACTACTGTGCTTTCTTCCTTTAAAACTCAGAAACCTTTGCTTGCTTATTTAATCTCTTTAATATTCAAAGTATATTTATTTGAAAGAGTGGTTAGTTACTGCGGTAGCTGAGAAGACAGCTCTACTACCTCAACTCTTGCAAACAAATCTGTTTTTAAGTAAACAAGCAAGCTTTTACAGCAGAAAAAATAGTACTTACCTGCAACATGCTGAATAATTTCAGCTTTCATTAAATTTGAATGAAGGCTGAATGAACACTTCCCCGAGTTATAAATACTAAAACTAGTAACTGAGTTAAATATAATTACAAGGAAAAGTCAATTAAAAATAAATATCTGTCTAACCAGAATAAAGACTTACAGGTTAGCTGAGGAGAGTTTTCTTTGAAATCACTGAAGCACTGCTTGTATGAGTCACAAAAATAGGAGTGAAATAAGTTTTAGGTTTCGTAAGAGTATAGCAAATATTTGCTGTGATTGTACTTCCATGTACCTGAGCTATACAACTTACTCTAATAATTAAGACTTCTAGCAAAATCCAAGCTATATCTGAAAATGTATATTTCCAATAAGAAGTAGGTAGAAGCAAATCTAGTTTCTACCAAGAAGGCATGACTATTTTGGCAGCATGAGTTATGATGTCTATGAAAAATTTTAGAAATATGTCTCTCTTCCGCTTGGGGGCTTTGAACAGTATAAAGTTAGACTTTATATTTTTGGACTACAAAGGAGGAGTTTCAGTTCATTTGACAGCACCTGATTATTGGTTGAAAAGCTACAGGATATTAAAAAGGAAAATAGACAAAGCTTTGGAATCTCAGAGGAATGAATAACTGCTGAAATCCTGTGAATGTACATAAATGCACATAGCAAGTTTATCTACCTAAGTTTGCTAAAGGTGACCTGGAAAGGGTGTTGTGGGGTTTTTGTTGTTGGGTTGTGGTTTTTTTTTTTTTAAATGGACTCCCTGCTTTTTTCTAATTTATTTTTTCTTTGTTTTGCTTCTTTGACCTAAAGAATGCCTGAAACACTTTATTGTTGTTTTCTTTTCCTTTGCTTATTTTGTTTTCACTGTTGAGTTTTTTACACTAGAAAAACAAATATCCAATCTCTTACTCTCCACTTGTCATTTGCAAAAACACCTCTGGGTATCTGGGAGCACAGCATGATGCTACCTCTCTGGCAACAAGGCTGATTTGAAAACTTCTTTCTTGTCCTGCAGTAGTTCACTGCCCAGTCAGCAGGGCTGATGTAACTGATCCTTGGGCTACAATGATGTAATCAGTCTGGTTTTACACCACAGTCTTGCAGAGGGTTGTATTGCACACCTGATGAGGCAAAGGAGAATGGAGGGAATTTCTTTCATGGGAGCTCCTGCCAGAGAAAATGGAACGTTGAAGCAATGCCTCAGTGATACTTGCCTGTTATTAATTTTTTTTCAAGAAACTGTTCTAAGTCCTTAAGAATACTTCTTTATTTTTTTGTAAAATGTCATTGAAATTAAGGGTGAAGAGCAACTAAAAATTTTCAGTTTCCTGATTACAATTCACCTCATTTAATTGTTTTACTTCCATTTTCTTGCCTTTTTTTATGATGTCCTGATTTTGGTATTTCTCCTGAGTCAACCAGTGTGGGTAGGACTAGAATTTTTATTGTTGAGAGAAGGAGGGGAAGAAAAAGAAAAACAAAACAGAAGATAAAAAAAAAAGAAGATTTTTTTTAAAAAGGAAACTTTCAGGCCTCCTTTTTGTAAAGAAACAGTAAAAAGCGGACAAGCCCATTTCTTTCTCTTTTGCGGGTCACCTTTAATGAAACTGAACTGCTTCAAACTCCAAGTGACAAGAGGGTTTAATAACCCTTGTGTTGTAACTTCATTTCTCAGAAGATACTTGCTTTGAGAGGCAACATGATCCAGAAGAATGAGCACAGCATTGGGAATCTGGAACTCCTGTGTTCAAATTCCAATTCTGTCAGTAACTTGCTTTGTGGCCTAAGGCAAGTTTTGTGCGAATTTTCCTCTTTTTGTTGAAGGGGAGGCTGGGACATAGTTGTACATATGTTACGTATCTGCATAGGATGTAAATGTTTGCTTCCTCTTTAACTTAATCTGTATTTATCTAATGTGGCTGCAGAAGTTGGATTTTTTTTTTTAAGGAAACTGAAAACTAAACTAGAATCTTAAATTTTCTTCTTGTTGCTCCTGCTAGCAAAATTCTATCGCTGATCTGTAGGATACAGCAATCTTCAGAAGACATCTTGAGGCTTGTTAGCAGCAGTGCTAAACGCTGATAGAAACGGATGGTAGTTACCTAAATGAGTATCTGCACAAGCATGTTCACAATTTTTACCACCGAAAGCCCCCTGAGTGTATGACTAGAGAGGCATTGTAAAGGAGGAGTTAGCAATAAAATAATGTTATGAGCGTGTGAAATGGTGATGTTCATCATTCGTACTTTTCAACCTCTTGTTCGAATTGTGGATCCATAGGAATTTTTTCTTGTGTGTGTATTGACTTTGTGTGGAGAGGTTTTGGTCTGATACCAGGTTTGTTTTCCTTAAATAATTTTTTTTTTCTCGATCTCTTGGGTATAGTCCAAAGAGCCCCAGGAACGAACAGGCCACAGTTTGAAAATTGTTATGCATTTGTTCAAAATCTGTTGTAGGGTAGCTTTACTGGTAAGCTTACCTGGAATGCTCTCTCTAAGTAGAGATGCAGAGATTCTTGAGAAGAACCCTGCTGTTCAGTACTCTGTGTACTTCCTGAAAATCTAAGCAGGTGAGCAGAAACTAAAATTAAAGCTTCTGTGCGAACTAAGGGAGGCTTCTAAAATCAGAGCAGTGCTGATAGTGTTCTGTCTTTAGTAAATATTTCACAAGAGCATATTGTATATAGTAAACATTATATGGCTTCTAAGTGTACAGCATCAGGCAAAAGGTAGTGGTTTGACTTTTATCATGTCAGGTAGAGGTTTTAGAGTAACAGTGACAAAATGACCACTTTCTTTAAATTACTTTTATAGAGTTATTTATACTGGTCCTGTACCTCAGGCAGTTTTCCATTCTCCTTTCACAGTTTTCGGACAACTGAAAGTGCACTGATGATACGTGAACAATAGCTGGTATGTATATTCCATGTTTATTTTAACAGCTGCCTTTTCTTCCTCATGTCAGGTCTGCACAAGCTGTGAAGACAATGCAGAAGCTAATGGTTTTTGTGTGGAATGTGTAGAATGGTTGTGCAAGACCTGCATCAGAGCTCACCAGAGGGTTAAATTCACAAAGGATCATACAGTAAGGCAGAAAGAGGAAGTATCTCCAGGTAACACACTGGATTTATGATTTCACAAAGAATGTGTGTCTGCGTTGGAAAACAGTGTTAGACCACCTTATTTCTTTTTAAAGTGAAAATTTTCAAAAATTGTATTCCTTAATCCTAGTAAATATAAAAGGACAGATTCGTTATCATGTGAGTTTGGTGCATATGAATTAGTGGGACCATGTTATTTTTCTGGTTGGTAATGGATATGTTCCCAGTTTCCTGCCTCCCAGTCACTAATTTCAATTTCATTGCTGAAGGCTGCAACCATTTGAACCGATTCTGGTGTTTCTCTGGCTACTGTCCATCTAAGTGAATCTCTTAAATGATCCAGCTAACAAAATAGAAAACCGAATTTCAAGCATTGGATGTATTAGAATGTATCTACTGAAAAGGGAGACTTTGTCATGGCCGGGGGTATGACAGCTGTTTTTCTGTCAGGTTTTTCTGTCAGATATGCTGCATTGTGCTAAGAAACCCTACAGATTAGTATTTCATATGATTTTTGTGCAAAGTGTTTTAAACCAATAAACACACATAGATTTTATCTTTCACCTGAAATGATTGAAAATTGTTGCCTAGACTTTAGAGATCAGCTGCGGAAAATACTTCTTTATGCATTTGGCTCCTTTAGTTTTTCTAGGGGTCTACCAAATGGTTTGTATGAACTTTATTGTTGTATACCACAGCAATCACAAGTGGATTATATTTTTCAGCATTCTGATCACAAAGCATGCACTGTTAGCAATAAAGCGTGCCAGAATTCACATTTTAGCTAAGTATATTTTAAGTTTGAAATGTTTTGTCTTAGAAATTAAAGGAAAGGGTGTTATGAATTGAGGTGTTTTTCCTCAGTAGGATCTGTGATAATTCAGGTTGGAGGGGACCTCAGGAAATCATCTAGTCCAACCTCCTGCTTAAAGTGGTCAGCTATGAGATCAGATCAAGTTGCTCGGGGCTTTATCCATTTGAGCCTTGAGAACTAAGAAGGATGGACATGGCGTACAGTGCAGGCTCTCTGAGAAACCTTGACTATTCTCATGGTAGCAAGGGTTGTGCTTTTATTCATTGAGAACCTCATTTGTTTCAGTTTATGCTCGTTATGTCTTGTCTTTTAGTGACATTGTAGGACAACTATAAATACAATAGGATGCTGACAAACATTCTACCAGTTCTAAGAAGTCCATTGGACTTGCATGATTTATCTTGGAAATGTATAAATTATTTTTATAAATTATTATATATTATTATCAATATATGTTTTATAATAGATATTTATTTTTCATTCCACCATATCTGGTCCTGTCAATTTTGTATATAATGTAGGCTTTCACTTCTGTAATCTTTATTGCTCAAAGGGTAGCTTCCAGTACGATACTCTGGAAATGTACACCATAGTCTGTATCCCCCTTTCAGATGTGGTTTATCAAACGTGCGTACTGAGTGTACTTTCAGGAGAGGACAAAAGCAGTAGGTAAAAGTATCTGACTCTTATGTTGAGCGTGACTTGGTAGTAGAAATGGTCTCTGTGCGTTCAGGCCTCCTTCGAGTCTGTTGGTCAGTTTCAAAGAATTTTGACTGAAGGATACAGATCTGAAAATAACTTCTTCCAGCTTTCATGGAAATAAGTACATGAATGGGTGTGGAAGAGAGATCTTACTGATCTCCAGTGAAGGATGGGCTGCAGTGTGAAGCCAGTTTTCATTACAGGCCATATAATCCTCATGAACTCGGTGTCCAACCTAACTCATAAGAAATTAGGCTTTGTCCGTTAAATTGGTTAAAGGAGAGATTTCATTTCTATGATCTGGTGGTATTTCCTATGCGCTTTGGTGTTTGCTCACTAAAAAACTGAAGGTGAGACCTCTCACTCATTTAGAATAGGGTCCTGAACGGACTTTAGTAACTCCTGGTTATCATACTCTGTATGTTTTACAATTTTGAATGCCTGTGTCTTGATATCCTCCAACCCCCTTTCAGCCATTTGACTGAGAAGAGAGCAACGAATTAAGTCAGCAGTCTCCTCATTTCCATTTAAGAAAGTAACTTGCTGGTTGTGCAATGTCTTTTGCAGCTGCAACAGTACTGGGTACTCCTTTTGTAATAGTTTTTTGGGGCCGTAAGAAGTTATGGTAAAATAGGTTCTAGACATTTTCTATGAGAGAGCGTGTTAGCTCCATGCTTGATCAAGAGTGAGACGTTGCAGTTTGAGATTACAGCTGTTATATTCTTGATTAGGTGGCCTGACAAGGTGGCCTGATAAGATGTCCCTGCCCATGGCAGGGAGGTTGGAACTGGGCTATGTATAAGGTCCCTTCTAACCCAAACCATTCTATGATTCTGTGATTCTAGCATCTAGGTGAGGAATACGGTAAGAAAAACCAGGATAATTCAAATCTTTAATAATTTCTGGACCCTGGACTGACATCTTCCTTTATTCCACAGAGGCAGTTGGTGTGACCAGTCAGCGACCTGTGTTTTGCCCTTACCACAAAAAGGAGCAGTTGAAGTTGTATTGTGAAACCTGTGACAAGTTGACCTGCCGAGACTGTCAGTTACTAGAACACAAAGAACACAGGTATTGAAACAAAGTATATGTTTTATGCAACTTTCTTGTAGAAGATAGCTTGAAGTTGATTGTAGCTCTAGCTATATGGAATACAGTCAGGTGAAAAAAGTGCAAAATGAAATTTTCTGCTCAGAGCTGAAGGCCACTAATAAACAGAGTTTTGTATCCGGAAGAGTGGGGCTGATGAACGTGTGATTGTTCCAGTTTTTAATCCGGTGTGGTGAGTTGACCCTGGCTGGACACCAGGTGCCCACCAAAGCTGCTCTATCACTCCCCTGCTCAGCTGGACAGGGGAAAGAAGATATAACAAAAGGCTCGTGGGTCAAGAGGAGGACAGCAAGAGATCATTCAGCAATTACCATCATGGGTAAAACAGACTCAATGTGGGGAAATTGGTTTAATTTATCACCAGTCACATCAGAGTAGGTTAATGTGAAATAAAACCAAATCTTAAAAACACCTTTCCTCTCTTCTTCCCGGGCTTAACTTTACTCCTGATTTTTCTTTCCGTCGTCCCCCTGAGCGGTGCAGAGGGACGGGGAATGGGGGCTGTGGTCAGTTCATCACATGTTGTCTCTGCCACTCCTGCCTCCTCAGGGGGAGAACTCCCTCACACTCTTCCTCTGCTGCACCATGGGGTCCCTCCCACGGGAGACAGTCTTCCACGAACTGGTCCAGCATGAGTCCTTCCCATGAGGTGCAGTCCTTCAGGAACCGACTGCTCCAGCGTGGGTCCCCCACAGGGTCACAAGTCCTGTCAGCAAACCTGCTCCAGCTTGGACTCCTCTCTCTCTGCAGGTCCACAGGTCCTGCTAGGAGCCTGCTCCAGCCTCCTTCAGGCATCCATCTGCTCTGGCGTGGGGTCTTCCACAAGCTACAGGTGGATGTCTGCTCCACTGTGGACCTCCGTGGGCTGCAGGGGACAGCCTGCCTCACTGTGATCATCATGGGCTGCAGGGGAATCTCTGCTCCGGCGCCTGGAGCACCTCATCCCCCTCCTTCTGCACTGACCTTGGTGTCTGCAGAGTTGTTTCTCACATTTTTCTCACTCCTTTCTCCTACTGCAGTTGCTGTTGCACTGGGTTTTTTTCCCCTTCTTAAATATGTTATGACAGAGGCACTACCACTGTCGCTCATGGGCTTGGCCTTGGCCAGCGGCGGGTCCCTCTTGGAGACGGCTGGCATTGGCTCTGTTAGACATAGGGGAAGCTTCTAGGAGCTTCCCACAGAAGCCACCCCTGCAGCCCCCCTGCTACCAAACCTTGCCACGCAAACCCAATACATCTGGTGACTTAAGCACAAGACCTTTAGTTCCTGTCAAGTTATTTGGACAGAATTTGTTGCTGTGCGGCTCTTGAGAGAGTCCTTAGAAAGCACAGGGGCTGTGTTATGCAACTGTACACTTATGTGTAATTTCTCCATTTGTCCTTCCACAAGATGATTATATAATGGAACATTGCCACACAATTTCATAAGGGAGCAAATGGGCTTTTCTTCTGTGAAGAGCCCTTTAAAGGGAAGACTAAACCTAAAGTTTGGCTATACTGTACTTTGACAACACTATTTGTAACACTCAAATCTTTGGGTTGCTGTTCTTTCGTCATCTCTTACTAGCCACAGAAGCTGAAAAGCAGGATTATATGCAACTTCTGAGGACAAGATAATGATCTTGCTGACTAACACATGCAATGGTGGTCTGAGACAGATCTACTCTTAGGCTGCATATTAATATACTTGCTGTACCTGATGCAACCACCCAAAGAATTTGCTAATGTGACCAAGTGAACGTCAACAGGTGGAGAAATGTTGGCGACTGTTGCTTCTTGGAACAGGCTAAAGCTTGCTCTTGCAGAGTTGCAGTCTTCCTCTTCAGTTCTCCTTTCCTTAGGATTTATATCCCTTTCAGAATGTGCCACCTCTTTTTTTCCTCAAATTGTTGATGATTTCAATTCCTTGATTTAAAATGTTGCTGACTTCTACTGACTCAGCGATCTCTTTTCTTTCTTCTGTTTCTACAGCCTTATCTTGCATGAAATAATAGCTTACATGCACTTTCACTTACAAAGTGATGACTACAGCACAACATTAATTTTTCTTTTGCTAAAATTGGGCTATGGTCACACAATATCCCTTCCTATTTATGAAAATCATAAATTCTCCAAACAAAATTAAAGTGACAGGAAATGTACTATAAATTCAAATATACTATAAACAAAACATATCGGCACTTGCTAACACGTGCTTCTAGGACAGTTAAATATTGGACTAGAGCAGCATCTTTCTTCAATTAAAGAAGTCTTTTGCAGGGTGGTGTGCTTTTTAGCAGGTATATCACACTTTCACATGTGTAAATACTCACTGTTACTTACTGCAGGTACCAGTTCATAGAAGAAGCTTTTCAGAACCAGAAAGTGATCATTGAGACACTAATCACCAAACTGATGGAGAAGACAAAGTACATAAAATATACAGGGAAGCAGATCCAAAACAGGTATGTATCGGATTTTGAGATTAAAACTAACACAGATGGCAACTTTATATGCACTGTAATTTCTTGAAATGTTCCGATTAGTGCATTTTGTACCTCTCTCCTTTTATCCTTCTGGAAAGAGAAATTGTAAAATCTTCAGTTTGCCATAGTGACCATTGCCTGTATAATGTGCTTGGTTGTGTAAGGGAATTCTTCTGGTCAGCCTGTGAACTTCATGGGCAGCAATACCTTGGGTGCAACAAAACAACTTATGCAATAAAGACTGTGGAAGGTAGTCTTATGTTCTTCCCCACCATCAGCACACTTATTTTCTTAGTGTAGAGCCCTCTCTGAAAGTATAAGGTTATGACTCATGTTTTCATAATGCGTGTGACACATATTGGAAGATTTGTGTAGCATTTCTACACTTGGGGCTTTATTCACTTGGTACTGCAAACCTAGGAGGAAAATAAATCTATAAAATGCGTGCTGCAGTATGCCTTTGTAACTGCTCCTTCAGCAGAGTTCATAGGCAGTACCCAGGAATATTCAACACAGTATGGGATGCTGAGTGCAACTTGAACTCTTCCTCTCTCTGTGCCTGTCTTTCAGCATGGTAGAAATGGAAAAAACCAGCAGACACCCTTCTTCTGCTGCATCTAAGTGGTTATTCTCCTTTGCAGCTTAGCAGTAGTGTTTTTCACAATATAAGATTATGCTTTGCTGTTATGAGTTTGAGCACTATTGCTGAAATAGCTAATTTAGAAAATTAGTTTTTGTTTCTGGAGTGCCATTCTACCTTAGATGGAAATTAGACTTAAACAGTTTTGATTGCCATGGACCATTCCAGAAATGTGCTGGACAGTTAAAAATCAAGAATTTCAACTACAATGAGGATTTAGTGTTTATCAGTGGCAGACGTCAGTAATTTTACATACTTACGGCTTTGGAATTTTCCACCAGTTAATTTATTTTATCATAGGTCACTGGTACTTGCTCTTTCTATTCCCCCCAGTAATTTTCCTGACTATAAGTATCTGATGTTATATGTATTAATTGGTGCATATGACCAAGAAATACTGGAGTCTCAGCAGCAGAGTGGAAGGGAGTTTGTTACACTGTTTGGAGGGTGGGTTTGTGAGCTAAAGAACATTTTTTTCTATACTGTTTACTTACAGAATTCTTGAAGTGAATCAGAATCAAAAGCAGGTGGAACAGGATATTAAAGTTGCCATATTTACACTGATGGTAGAAATAAACAAAAAGGGAAAAGCTCTTCTGCATCAGTTGGAGGTAATTTCATTTCTATCATAAGAAACAAAAATGTCAGTCAATATTTTTTGTGTGAATTCACATTAAAATAAAATCCATTTCTGGCATTAGATACCTGTGCATGTCCTATCACAGTTCCAAAGTGGAGAGATGTCCCACACAAGCCGTTGGAGCAAGTGGAATTTTCGGGGGAGAGAGAAGGAGGGTTTGGTTTTTGGGGTGTCGTTGTTGTTTTGTTTGTAATTAATAGCTATGTTCCCTGCTTTGTGAATCAGGGCTGTCTCTGAGCCCAGTTTCTTTCTCCATGTTTTGCAAGTCAGAATTGTATGCGTCATGCACGAAAAGTCTTTCCATCAGAATTTTTCATAAATTCAGCAATCCAGTAGCAAAACAGAGAATTGTCTAGAATGGATACCTGCGAAAATATTACCTTCTAATTATGTTTTAAAAAGTGGTGTGTGTCATAAGAGAAAATGGGAATCTGCACAAGAAGTCCTGATAACGTGAATAAATGACTTTTCTGTTTGACAGCTGCAGTCAGGGGGCAGGGGTGCCTGTTTAGAAGAGCTAAGTGAAACCACTTGATGATTGTGAATTACAAATATGAAAGCTGATGCCTCTTAACTAGAGATTGAATCCTTTGACTGGAACTGCTTTTCTACTTGCAGACTTTGGCAAAAGAGCATCGGATGAAACTTCTGCAGCAACAACAGGAAGTGGCAGGTCTCTCTAAACAGCTGGAACATGTCATGAATTTTTCCAAATGGGCAGTTTCAAGTGGGAGCAGCACAGCACTACTATACAGCAAACGCTTGGTAAGGGCAGGAAGATAGCTTTCGCCATTTAGTTAGAGACTATAGTTAAGGCAGATACGCACACAAGTGCTTGTCAGTAGCACTAGGGAATTAGACTTTTTAATGACTTTCTACTAATTGAAATATTTGTGTATAATTGTTCATGGTTTTCTCTTAAACGTAAATACAGAATGTATCTAGTAATTTAGCTTTCTGGTCATGATTCTGTCCTGTTACACTATGATAGAACTGTTGTAGATCTGCAGAAGTTGGAACAACTTTTCTGTGGAGTGGAAACCATGAAGCAATGAAACACTGGGAAAATTGTTGCGTCCAACATCATCATTGAGGTTCTTTTCAGTACTTGTTACAGCTTCTGAGTTCAGAGAAAGATGGTGTTTATATATCGTAGTGTCTCATATCCAGCATTTTAATGTAAAAATTAATATATTGCTTTGTTCTGTCACTCATCTTCCATTAAAAGTCTTCAAAAATTGATAAAAGTGAAGCTGAGACTTTTGCTTATCCATGCGAACAGTTATGAAGCTAAATATTTCAATGCTATAATGACACTTAAGATCAGACTGCTTATGATGAACAGAAATCCTAAAAAACGTGAAATAAACAACAAATAGCAAGTTGGCTATTATGTGTCCAGAGGTTAGTAGACTGTACTAACCTGATGACATAAATCTGTGGCAATGTTGAGGAAGGATGCTAGATTCCCTTTTTTGTTTCCAATTCCTGTAACTGGACAACAAAGTTTTTTCTTGATTTTTCTCATTTCGTAGCTGAAAACTTACTGGGGTGCGAGGGGGTGGGGTTTTTTGTTTGCTTTTGAGTTTGTTGTTGGTTTTTGGTGGTTTGGGGATTTTTTTTGGATACCCATTAAAACATTGCAGGCTATAGCAACTAGTGGTATATTACTCAGTTTTATCAACTTCAAGTAGTTAAATTCATTTGGCCTGCCTTATACTGCCTCAGCAAGTAATATTTTTTAATTTAATAGAGAAAAAGGACATCAGACTGAGTCATGTTGTTTATAATTGCTTAGTGTTGCTACAAAGGCTTCTGCTATGTAAGTAAGAAAAGTTATGTTGCAGGCATCTTAATCTTATAAACGTTATGCAGTTGAAGAAAAAGACCATCTAACCCATAAAGCCTCAGCAAATGAGAAATATTTTTGCAAAGAATGGATGAGCTTTAGACTCCTGATTTTTTTTCTCAAATTTGGTGTTATCTGTGAGTTGAGTAGCTAACATGTCTGTGGACATCTGGAAAATCTGTTTCTGAGCTGTGATGCGTAGAGGAGCATGTGAAGCTTCTGCTCCAGGATATCCAACTGCTTGAAACTAGGAGGGGAGGGATGCCCAGCAGACCTAAACACAGAGTTGCAGCTACGAGGCAATGTCTGTACTTCAGGGAAACAGCACACTAAGCAGTTTGCAAGAAGACACCAGTTTCCCAGTCTAGTCTGCTAGCATGAACAAAACACTGGTAGCTATCACTATTACTGACAGGAGGTAACTAGTCTAGCCATGAGTTTATTGCAGAAATCCTAGGAAATCTATATTCAAAATAGTAGTGCACTTAAAATTTTCCATGGTCAATAGAAATACTTAAGTCTTGCTGATTGTTTTTCGTATCTGGTCTAAAACTGACGTGCGTAACATTGAAAGAAAAAACTCGTAAACTGGAAGCTCTTACAAAATTTGTATGTAAAGATAACTACTATCATTTTAAACAGGTAAGATGCTTTTGATGAGTATGTCTCTTGAACTTTTCCAGGATATAATCTGTTATTCAAGAAGAATAACTGTTGAATTGTGAAGTTTTTTTCTGTATATGCTGTGTGTTATTCTAAAATTAGTGCCTGTGTTAGATATTTCTAGTGAAAGAACTGCAAGAAAGTATTTTCTTTCTAGGAACTAGATAAATACTGAGCATTTAATAGAGTATTCTGCTTGTGTAGTGTAATCATAGTCTAGTCCTTTGGAACCAAGGAGTTGGAAGAGTCTGAAAATATCTGAGAGTTTTCAAAGACAAAGTTTATAAAAGCTGTTCTTTAGTTCTATGAAGAAAACTTAAATTTATTACAAAGGAAAATTCCCCATCATGATACTTGTTGCCAAAAGGGTTGTATACTTGTCTTTGAAAGAAAAATGAATGGGCTAACATCGGTTTTGGGGGAAAAACCCAACAATGGTTATATGAATCTGAACTTCACTTGCAGTTAGTTCAAGTCATTGAATGTAATGACCAGGTTTGTGGAAGGATATAGATTTCTATAGGGAAGAAGAAGTAATTTTCTTAAGGCTGTAGTTGATTGCTTTTTAAAACTACTTTAGAAATAAGGGAAAGAAGTTAACAATGCCTCTTTTATTTGTAACTTGAATAAATTTCTGTCTTGCACCTCAATTCTCTAGGGGCTTGTTCAGAGTTTTTTTGTTGTTGTTACTGTTGCTTGGGTTTTTGGGTGTTTGTTGTTTTTTTTTTTTTTAAGAATTTTTATGCTGTTTAGATATATGGCTCTGGCACCAGAGACAAAAATCTTGTTGGTTCTTGTTCTAGATTACGTATCGACTACGATATCTTCTCCGAGCAAGGTGTGATGCTTCACCAGTGACCAACAATACTATCCAGTTTCACTGTGATCCTAGCTTCTGGGCTCAAAATATTTTTAATCTAGGTATGATAAATTTTTATTAGCCCTTTGGCATCTTGATCCTATTTTGAAAGCAGCTTTCTTTTTGTGAAGATAAATAGCCTCCACACTATTTGTTTCTTGGTTTACTTTGTTAGATTTATTTCCTTAGCTGTAGATGACATTTAAAGTGCATTGCATGGGAAAAAGCATTATTTGTGAATACTTATGATAAAGTATTAACAAATTTACCTTGCTTGAATGGTACGTGTAATGGCAAAAATAGCAGCTTTCAGTTTCCTGGGCAATACGCATGCCTTCTGGCTTCTGAAACAAGGAACACAATCTATAACCCTACTTCACATCCTAAGAAAGGATTCCAGAAGTCAGTCTCGTTGTGCATCTTCCATCCCTTCCTTTTACTTCAGTCCCTTCTTCCCAAGCTGAAACCCATAGCAGCAGCATTATATGTTCAAGAACTCATATTTGCTCCCTTGTCATGCTGAACGATAAATGTTGGAGAACTGAGATGAAGAGAAGGGGAGAATGCCAAAGAAAAACAGAAGAACATGGAAGAGAACACTACTTTTTGACAGTTGTCTGGCTTTTAGATTGTCTTTCCTGAAGTAGTGGGGTGGAATTCAGGAGAAAGCATGTTTTTAACAGAGTTGCAAGTTATCTGAATAGGTTTTGGTCTAGCCTCCAAACTGCTCTTTATATTTTTTTCTAGCAGTTATAAGTTGGTAGAGTTTTATGATACTGGGGAATCCCAGGACCTGGAAGCTTTGCAGGTAACCTGCTTGTGTGACTGCCTGAAAGTCTGATTTTAATGGAGATAAGCATCCTAGGAACTCATCAGCTTAGGAGCAGGAATTAAAGCTTAAAGGTCTTTTTAGGATTTTGACTGCTGTCATGCTTCCTTTCTCTCTCCAATGTTAGCTTGATGGGCACTGTTGTTTTTCTGTCATGTGCAGAATGCTTTGCGAGATACCTGTGGGACCTTTTCTTCCTTTTATCAGAAAGTGCGGTCAGCTCTGCAAGTGTATAGAGAGGTGCAAATGTTTGTTTCTCTACAAAGGTAGAGAAAATTATGGCAGTGCTTTAAGGCGAACGAGCTCCTTTCCCCACACACCAGCACGTTGGGTGGTAGCAGGGAAATTCTCCCAAGTTCCTTCTTTGTAAATAATTTTCTTTGGGAAAGGAATTGAAAGTGAATCTCTTGTTTACAGAAACAAACTGTCAAGCTGTGTGGTGATAACTGAACTGCTGCTAAACTGAGATGATGTTTGTCAAGAGGGGGCTTTTTCTTGTATTTGGTTTTGGGACTCTGTCTGTTTGTTTAATGAACTGCTGAAATATGTTCCCTTAAATTCTGCAAAGTGCTACAATAGAAGTGTCACCTGTATAGATCAGTATAGGAGTTCCTGTAACAGTTTATCTATTTAAGTGATAGATAAAACCACACCACTTTTATCTGGTTTCTGAAATCACCACCTTTAGGCTGTTACATTTGTGATCAGACATGTTCAATTTCTGTAGCTAAACTGGATTTGAGAATTGCTGAATGAAAAATAAGATGAAGTCTGAATAAAGAAACGAGTGGGAATGGCTTGAATTCTAGTCAGGCTGCATGTAACTGATAGTGTGACAACATCTGTACACTAATAGGATAGCTCTCTTATGGATTTCAGCATGTATTTAAGAAAAAAGACCCCCAACAGTTAAAGTGTTTTAATTCCACAAATCATAAGATAACCCATGGTTTTCTAGAATAATGGAAGGGAATCATTCTCTGTAGTACTTTGTGTAAGTAGCTGTATACCACAGGTGTTAAGTCTGGAAAGATTTTTGAAGATTCAGTTAGACTTGGAGAGAAGAGAGTAAAATTGTGGTGTAGGTTTGACAGTGGATTGTAGTACAGTCACTGCCATTCTTTGGCAAAGTAATTCCTTTTCTAAAGAACGAAAATAAAACAGATCTGTTTTGACCATAGTGAAGTATTTCATACAGCCATATATGGGAAATAGTTTTATTCATTTGCATTTTCCTCTGCTCACTTTATGGGAAACATTGACTAGACATGTTACATGCTTAATAAAGGGTATTAGACAATAGGTTAGTAGATTTTTCCCATTTTCTTTAGCATATTTAATATTTTTGTTAGTGACTGATGTGGTAGAATCATAATTAAAATGTATACAACACCAAAATTACCAAGTGTCAATATGAAAATAGTATTACTGATGTTAGCTTTGTGCCCTGCTCTGTACTACAGTATGTCGGCTGGCCTAGACTCCCTCTGTGCCTATGTCTCAATGAGGGACTAGAATGATGCTACTTGCATAGCTTCTCAGCTCTTGAGATGAAAAAGAAGAATATAAAATGCAAGATGTTTCTTCCTCCTTCAGATAATTTACCCCAAAATGATCCAGGCTAGACTGCACAGGGTCCACACAGACTGATGGATATGATAAGTGCCAGAGGGTGATTGCAAGTTCTGCTGTAACAGGGATTGTCAAACTGTCATGTGGTGTACCCACCTCATGAGGTGAACTTTGCTGGGATGCAGCCCTAAATCTCTGGGAGAGAAGGGAGTAGGATGTGTCTCTGTCCCACTTGCATTGAAAAGCTGTCGTGCAACCTTCCACAGATTATTGGACTTTTTTAACGATCAGTCTTGGACTATAACTTTCCCTGCTTCACTCTGTTTTAAACAAAGAAAGGATCTTTGTCTTTTCCTGTATAAACAGTGTGCTATTCACTTGAATCAAACTAAACTCTGTTCTAATTGGCATTCATGTTTCTTGGATGAAGTGGCCAGAATTTTACAAAAGAGTTTCATGTTATCACACTATGAATCTGTTCAGATAAAATGTCTCACCCAGCATTAATCTCTAAAAGTTACCTGTCTCATCAGATTTCCTTCTAAGTCAGTGGAGAGAGATACAAAATCTCCTGCAGGTGCCCGTCACATCCTAGAATTCATGATGTGTAGCAACCGAGAGTATCATTTGAGTATTCCGTGATGTTGACTTAGAGGCCAGAAAGGATCTCAGTACCTTTAAGTGTTACAACATGGTTAAATCTTTTTAACAGATGACTGCATCAGGATACTCTTTCCCATTGAAACCTTGCTCCCTTGCTCTTCTGGAGAGGCCAGGACACCTTCCTAGGAGAAACCACTGTATAGAGGAGTCTGCAGCACAAGACAGCTTGCTATAAAATGCAACTATTGTTTTTTCAGGGAAACAAACAAAACAAATGGAGTCCTCTATCTCATGTTTATCCATTCTTTACATTACAATAATGAAAGATGACTGCATGGTATAAAAGAAACTAATTGTGAAAAATAACATTTCAGCTACCTGCAATATTTTGGTATTAATTTTATTTATTTTGGTTAAATTAGGTTCTTTGGTAATTGAAGATAAAGAAACCCCACCACATATGCCCAAGAGCCCTGTGATGGAAACAAACTTGCAGCCACCAGGCAGCTTGCCTTCAAACCAGCTGTCAAAGTTCCCAACGCAGATAAGCTTAGCTCAGCTCCGACTCCAGCACATGCAGCAACAGGTCATGGCTCAGAGACAGCAAGCTCAACGCAGAGCTGGTCCAGTAGGTTTACCGAATCCAAGAATGCCAGGAGCCATGCAGCAGCCTCCTGCTACTCATCAGGTAAGTTATGACTTATTTCCAGAGAAAGCTCTCTTTTTTTCCACGGCATTGAAGGAGAAAGTAAAGAAAGATAAGAAAAAAGAGAGGAATTAAGTCTAGATACAGAACTTCAGATAGCTTCATCTTTAGCACATGGCTATGTAAATGGGTTAGGAAACATTTTCTTTACTGAAAATTGAATGGGCATTTTAAACTTGTCTGGCAGAATGCGTGGTAGCACTCAGCCTATTTTTATTCATAAAAAAAATAACCATACAGTATCCAACCATATATAGTGCTGAGCTACATATTTTGTGTTTTTTTCAAATTACTAGAAAGTGAATCTGTCATTAATTTTCTTCCAAAAAAGTTGCATAAAACTCTGTGATTGTCCCATATCTCTTCCAAAGTTGGAAATATTCTCACTGGCTCCTGTGATGTATCTGCATTTATTGTATCAAAATAACTCAAAACCATCTAGTAGGTTTTGGTTCTAACATTGAAAATCAATGTATTGGTGTGGTACTATTTGTTTGCGTCTAATTTGTTAAGAGCTTCAGAAGTTTAAAAAAGCCACTTGGTAAAAATTTCTGGAATGTTGAATAATATCAGATAACTTGCAGAATTTGTGTGTTTGTTTTCATGCAGGCACCTCCACGCTTGATTCATTTTCAGAGTCATAGCCCCAAGTCCAATGGTTCAGCTCTTCCTGCACAACAGATGAGATTTCCCCAAAATCAGAACCCACCAAGGCAAGCAATAAAGCCCAACCCATTGCAAATGGCATTCTTGGCACAGCAAGCTATAAAACAGGTAGAGTTTCTTTCCCTTTTCACTTGCCATGTAGAAATAAAACATCAAATGTGCTTTATATCATCTTTTATGTTATGCTTCTAGAGTGCTTTTCAATTAGAACAGAGACTGCATTTTTCTCTATGACAAGATACCCACAGTTTTCTTAATGAGATAACTGTCAAATTTCTTTCATTTTGACAGTTCTAAGCAGCTGAAGCGTTACGGAAGTGAGCCACTGCACGTGCTGTGTTGG
>Ga0065711_1001551_pt1 | contig 47580 bp, 38 predicted proteins | sample Hoacrofraction12_FD_59098 | JGI IMG/M metagenome (GOLD analysis project Ga0065711, IMG submission 59098) | Hoatzin crop microbial communities from Cojedes, Venezuela - Epithelial fraction 12 v2 (version 2) | ecosystem: Host-associated > Birds > Digestive system > Esophagus > Crop | place...
GGAACTCACTCGCGGCTTGGGGGGGGCGCGGCGCCGGTGCTGTGCGGGAGAGCGGCTGTCTGGGTCGTGTGGTTCGTTGCTGTGTTTGCTCCTTATCTGTACCGTTGTTGTTCCTGTTCCCTCTGTTTGCAGTTCTGTTAAACTGCCCTTACCCCGACCCACCAGTTTCTGCCTGGTTCTTTTCATTCTCCTCCGCACACCGGCGGCGGGAGGGGCGGCCGCGTGGCGCTTTTGTTGCCAGCGGCAGCCAAAACCAAGACACAAAGGTTCTTTTTTTTAAAAAAAAATAATATGGCTTCTTGGTTATGTAGCTGCTTACAAATCTCTTTGCTCTTAGTTGACAGCTTCAGGGAAACCATTTCTGAACATAAAACTTCAAAGCGAGGGAACCAGCCGTGAGCCCACACAGCGGCCGAGCGCTCTTGGGTCTTGCAGCCAGGTGTTTGCCTGCACCCAGTGAGTCACTGGTGCTGGCAGCTGCTGTGAAGTGTTTGTTGGGAAGGGCCGGGCAGGGTGGTCGGTGCCCGTCTCTGCATCCCCAGCCCTGCCGAGGGGATCCGGCCGAGCGGTGAGGTGGTTCTCAGGGGATGGAGGAAAGATGCGGAGACGTTTGCTCATCGCCGGCGAGACCCACCTTCCCGCGCCAGGAAAGGTCCGCGACTGCGGCTTTGAAATCCAAACAAGTGAACATTTCTTGTTCCAGAAACGTTGGCATTTAAAGGGAGAAAACTACTTCCCAAGGAAATGTTTGTTTGTGGACGGTCCCTCCTGTTTACGGCGCTGAGAAGAGCTGCTCCTCCGCTGTGCCCTCCCTGCAGTCGTCGTTTCAAGAGCATCAAGGCTTCTGAAGAACGCGCTTCCAGTGTGTGTTTAGATAATGATGCTTATAAATGTATTTATTCAAAACAAACACAGTAGGAAGCAACTACAAAGCAGGCTGCTTTGGCAGCTGGCGCAAAAGAGAGCTTGCTGTTTCCGTGCGTTCGTGGTGGGACAGTCTTGCAACGCGTCCACCCCGCTGTGCGCCTGCCGGGGCAGCGGCAGCTCTGCCCCGGGATCTGGCCGCGGCGAGTCTGCCCTGCGGCACGGGCTCAGGGTGAGGTGTTTTTGGCCGAACGCAGCTTGTTGCCCCTTGCACCGCCTGCTAGCATCTCTAGGAATTTTTGGAGAGCTGTTGATAGCGTGACTTGGCTGCGCAGTGGCTGGGGCAACTGCAGACGGGGCCGGCAGCATCCACGCACGCTAGCAAGGCGTCGCGGCAGGGACAGGAACAGCGGTAAGGGCTGCGGGAGCAAGTCACCGGGTGCTGCCACCCGCAAACCGATCGCAGCCCTGTGCCCACCCTGTGGCTGCGCAGCCCCTTCAGGACCTCTCCTGAACCGAACCACAGATGTTTCTGGTTTAGGCAATTCAGTGTTGGGGTTTTTTTTGTTTGCTTTCCCCCTGGCGTGAGCGGCAGATGTGGGAGCTGGCTGGATGCTGCGTGAATCCTCTGTAGCCTTCCATTTAACTTGGATTTTATAGCTTTCTCACAGAGCCTGTCCTGCGATAATCCTGCAGAAACAAACTCCTCCAAGGCTTCTGGGGAAATGAGGTGACATAACGCCCAACTCGCAGCGTTCTGGAGAATTACCCTGGGGTGCTCTCGCTGCCTTCGTTGGGCAGTGCCAGCCTGGCCTGCCTTCTCCTGTGCAAAGCACCAGAGGAGGAGAACCAATCCACTGTGGTTTTCCGCACATCTGCGTCTCCGTCTAGCTCGGAGCCGTGCCACGTCTGGGTTTTGGCAGCATCTTTGCCTTGTGATGTCCCTGGTGCCCAGATGCCCGCTCATTTTCTTGGTGCAGGTAGAAAGCTGCTGTTCCAGGGACCTCCACCTCTCCATTGGGTTTGGAGAAACCCGGCGCAGCTCGCCCAGGGGAGATCATGAGTAGGGTGTGATGCTGTAACCTGGCTTATGCAGGAGACCAGGCTGAAACGGGCCCTACGGCTCGTCCCCAGAGCTGGCTGGTGGGGCTTCTCCAAGCAAAGAGGTTTCGGAGAGCTTGGAGAGCCTGTCACAAATCTGACATAGCTCCGTATCTCTCCGGTGGGAGCACAGCCCCTGTGGGTTGCCATCCCTGCTTTTCCAAAAGCCCTCCCAGCAAAAAAAAAAAGGCAAAAACCAAAACCCAAACCAACCTGGTAAACTCAGGAAATTTGCATTGCTGGAGAAACAAATTCAGTGAAGGTCTCTAATGCTGCTTTGTTTTCACCACAGCGTTAGGAATAATATTAAGCTTTTGCATTAAATGTGAGGGAAGAGGACTTTGGAAAGCAGGAGGACTTTTCTCTTTGAAGCACTCTGGTTATTTTGGCAATCAGGATGAGTTAATTTAAAATTGTCGAATGGAATAATATGTAGGAGGGTGACATGTTGAGATGTTTCGCAATTCTAAGTATGTGTTTTGAGCAAATGTTTGTATGCCGAGGCTGGGGCTGGGGGGATTGGAAGGTAGATGGGATTATGTGCTATTTGCTCCGTGTAAGCAGTGGCAATTTATTGCTGCAGATACATGTGATGCGGCGCACAAAGATTAATTCGATCCTCTCTAAAGCATGATTATTTTGAGTCCTCTTTATACCTTAAATAGATATTCTTCTCATGTGATTTCCATCTTTTTGTGTCAACAGCCCAGGCTAAAGTTGAAATAAACATTGCATCAGCTTAATAACGCGGGCTGTGAAGAAATCTGCTCTCCATTACGGGGATTGTTTGGAACCCTTTTCATTTTACATTTTTCCAGTGTGGGGTGCAAAGACCTCATGAATCCTGAAGCCTGCTCTGTTTCACTGGACCTTTCTTGTGCAAATCAATGTAGTTGATCAACACTGATAAGTCCCACCTGGAGCAGAGCATCGGCGTGGTTCATCATGCTTAAATATCCCCCTTGTTAGTTCATGATGAGGCTCTGTGGCCTATTTCAGGGACATTCAGAAGGGAGAAGGTGTTAAAGTTGGTTGTGGCCGTGCAATTTCTGATGCTCAAGTAGCAGATTTCTCCTCCCAGTTGCAGTGGTGGAGAAGGATGCTGTAATCCCGCAAGCCATTGCAGGCTGTCTGGGGTTTTGGCGTGGCGTGGTACGGGGAAGATTGCCTGGTCATGTGTGTGTCCTCATGCGGTTGGACCCGATGGTCTTAAAGGCCTTTTACAACCTGGAGGATTCTATGATTCTCATCTGCTCTGCTCCCACTGCCAGTGGGGAACAGGGACATGGAGAAAGGGAGGAGCTCAGGACAGCCCTGTGCAGCGAGACCCTCTGCCATCTCCCCCTTCCCTAATCTTATTTCCATTTTTTAATCGTTGGCTCTTGCCAGGCTGCAGACCTGGTGCCAGGGCATTCAGCAGTTTGGAGTCGGTGTCATCCAAATGGTGTAAGATGCACGGGCAAGTGTCGATGGAGGTGTTTCTGTCAAAGCAAACCCTAGCAAAACGAGTGATTTGTTTGCTGTTAGTGACTTTGTAGGCTGGAGGCAGCAGGACAGGGTGGTGTGACTGGGGACGGTGGGTATCTGTGCTTGTGGCTTGGTTTGAATAGCTTAATGCAGACTTCAGTGTTGGAAAGCTCTTGACTGAGACTGTTTGTACCTCGGTTACAGCATCATCATGACAACAGAGAAGAGTCTAGCGGCAGACGCCGACAATTCCGAGCAACAGCAAGCCAAGGAGGAGGAAGGAGCTGCTGAAACACAAAAGCAAGAGGCTGCCCTAGAGGAAGGGGCTCAGCAGAGGTCAGAGGGACAGCCTGCAGCGGGGCAGAAGCCGAAGGCCTCCAACGGCGATACGCCCACGCACGAGGAGCAGAGCAAGAAGGAGCGACGCACCTCCGAGGGCCGGGGTCTCTCCCGCCTGCTCTCATCCTTTCTCAGGAGGCCCAAGTCTCAGGTGTCCGAAGAGGACAAAGACACTGATGCTCCAAAAGAGGTGGGAGGTGACCAGAAAGACCCGGGATTAGGAGCCAGCCCCGATGAAGACATCCTGGTGAAAGCCCCGATCGCAGCTCCTGAGCCTGAGCTCAAAACCGATCCGTCACTAGATCTCCATTCCTTAAGCAGTGCAGAAACACAGGTAAGACGTCCGGTTCCGTGTGGCGCGCTTCCTTCTGCTCTTGAAAACGTGTCTTTTCAGCCAAAACTAGGAAAACGTCATATCCTAGGGTGGTAAACTTGATCAGAAAAACTCGTGAGATGCTAAAAAGGTTTTTGTCAGCTCCCTGTGTTGTGTCGCTTGCTTCCCACTCTGGTATTTCTGTATCAGACTGTCCTGCAAAGTACCTGCTCCTGAAATTGTACCAACGCTTCACAGCATAGCTTCAAACACCCCGTGCTGACTCTTTACTCTGCTGAGGCATGGGAAGTCACATCAGAACTAGGGTTCGAATTCATAATTTATGACGGAGCAGTTGCTCATTGGGACATCCGTGGTGGGTGCAGAATAAAGGCAGGTCAGTGGCGTGAGGTGGAGACTGCAAGAGGAGGTGAATTTGGGAGAGGGGTTCTTCAGCTTCAAGGAGCGCGAGCATGGCGTTGCAGGACTTGGGGTGATTGTTCTGCGTATTTGGTGCTGAGCTGGCCAAATACAAATATTTTCTGCTTATGCATCATGTAGAGAGGGATTTCTGCACAGCACGTGGGCTGAGCCCAGCTGCTAGTAGCTGTCTGACATCTGCTCTTTACAGCCAGGGTCGTTTTTCCTGCAAAATTTGAAGTTTTTAAAGCACAGTGGAAACTGAGGCAGAGACACTCACAGGGAGGCATTCACAAAGCTGCAGCTGCCCGTTGGTTTGGGGGTACTGGATGCCCTCTCTTTCTCCTTGGCAGGTGTCTCAGGTAATTGCCGCTCTGCCATTGCAGCTTCCCCGAGTTAGAGAAAGGTGAGTGCTCCTTCTCCTGAAATGCAGATTTCTTAAAACCCAACCAACCTCCATGTATCGCAGGAGTCACAGCACCTTAGTGGCAAAATCTGGATTACTCACCCCGCTGCCGTAACGTTTTGAATGCGCTCTGGAGAGGTGTTACATGTCCGCAAACTCTAGGTTTCAGCTGACTGTTTGAGCAGTGCTCTTTACAAGTTAAAGCATTGCCAGCTGTAGGCAGTAGTTGTAAATCCACCTCCTCAAATTTACAAAGGTGTAGAGAAGGTAATAGGTAGTAGCTTTTTCTTTCTTATCCCAAATTTCTGTGCCTGTGAGAAACATGGGATGATCCCTGCTTGTGTTTTGTACCTCTGAGGGCTGGGATTAGCAGAACGGGGGGAGAGCTGGAAATTTTAATGCAATTTCAGCCCAGAAATCATGTCTTCGAGAGGAAATGGGTGATTTTTTTTTCTCTACTTAACTTTGATTTGCTGCATCTGAGTACATGTGAGTGTGCACCCCCAGCCTTCCTTCCCCATGGGCTGTTTGTTTCAGACGAAGCATTTGTGCTTGCTTGGGTGTTTTGGTTTGGTTTTTTTTTTTAGTTCTTATTTTAGATCGACGTCAGTGGCTTTTTGAACTGTGACACTCGGCAAATATTTCTGCCGTGAAAGCATTTGTGAGGTGCTGCCTGTTTGATAAATGCTGACCGACGGGCATTACGAGCTTTGACTGATTCCCTGCTCCCGATTGTCCCGGCCCTGCTGGAACAGAAGTCAGCAGCTTGTGGACATTATTTAGTTTTTAAATGCCTCCATGCAGTTGTGCCTGGACGTGATTTCATGAGATGCGATGGGCTGAAAAGACAGGGTTTTGCTTTTCCTCTGCCGCAGCTGCGTGCTCCTGCTGCATCGAGCCACTTCCAGCACTTGTCAGAGCCTGCCGTGAACTCATTTAACCTGCTGAAATGGCAGTGAAAAAAAAAACCCAGCTTCCTTCCTCCTCCTGTCCCCAAACTGCGTCTTTTTCTGCTGTTTTGGTGAATTAAGCTGGCTGGCAAAGTGCTTCGATAGCAAGGGGAGGGTGGTATGAAGGCTGCCTTCCCTGTCTGGTGGGAGGGTGCCGCTCGGTCAGCGCAGACGGCCACGAAATCTCTGCGCTGAGCCCGCTGTTAGTGCCGCTGCTGCCGTGCTGCGGGCGGTGGGCTGGGGCAAAGCGCGTCGCCCAGGGCGGCAGCGGGTGCGCGGGGTGTCTGGCCTAGGAGGGGAGAAAGTTACCAGTCCAAAAGGGGCAGCTGTTAAGACCAGGAAGATTTGCATGATGTAATCTGTCCTGATTTCTCTATCAAACCCTTTTTCCTTTTTTATTATGTCCTTTATTAAGTGAAGACTTCAGAATGACTTGAAAGGCTGTAAAAATTAGCCTCGTTACCTTCCTTACCCAAGCTGCTGCTCCGGGTCCCGGGTGGCACATTTAAGCCAGATGCCGAATTCTGGGGTGAGGTCCCAGCCCTGCAGTGCACCTCTGCGTGCTTGTTTCCTGTGATGGTTTTTTTGCTTGACACGTCTAAATTGCAACGTGGGTGATGTGGGGGTTTCAGCCTGCGCAGGAGGAGAGGAGGGACGACCCGGAGCCGGACAGCAGAGAGCTCGGCGGCAAGGAAGGAGGGGAAGTGAAGGAAGAGTGCTCCAAGCCAGAGCCGAAACAAGAGACTCCGGAGACCAAAGCAGACAAGGATTTGAAAGCTGCCCAGAAGGCAGTAAAACGACACAGAAACATGTACTGCAAAGTTGTCTTGCTGGATGACACCATTTTTGAGTGTGCTGTGGATGTAAGTACTTCTGGGGTTTGTTTGTGCTTCTCCTCTTTTCCCTCTCCCTTCTCCTCCCCTTGAAAAATCACCACAAGCACGATTTCACAGGGGCCTAATTTGCTGTCAGTGAATTACATGACAGGCTGTACTGCAGAACAATCTTGCTGTAAGCTAGAACAACTTATTTAGTGTCTTGTAAAAATCTCTGGGTGCCTAGGAATCTTATTTTTAATATCGTTCTACAATTTCCAAGGTGCCTTGGGTTTAAGAAAAAAAGAGGTTATCTTACTTGCTGTTCATCATCTCTCTCATTTGTATCCCAGGCTATAGTTTAGGTTTTTGTGTTAGGTTGGGATTGTCTAAATATCTTCTGCCCCTTTCCTTAGAATAAAACAGGTTGTCAAGTTGATTTGTGCTTTTCTGTTCACCCAAGGTACATTTGCCTGTCAGGTTGCTGCCTAACATAACTCCTGGAGCTTGGACGTAAAGAAAAACATGTTGTGTTTAGCCTGCAGTTGAATATATTTGCAGTAAACAATTTAAAATGATTATGTTGACTTACAGCACTGCAAACCCCTTCATCTGAGAGCTTTTCTTTTGCTTTATTTTGTGCATTCTCTCACGGGGCCGTCTTGCTGTCAGGGCAATAAAAAGCTCGCGGAAATCCCCATTTCAGTATTGAAGCACTTGTCCAGAATATTAATAATCCAGTACTTAACCACTGGAGCATAGTTCCATCAGCTTGTTTTTCCCCAGTCCTGCTGGCTAAATGGGCCAGGGGAGGGTGCCTGGGCACAGGGCTCCTTGTGAACGCGTTCCCTTGGGTGATCCTGGGCAAGTGGGTCAGCGCCGGCATCGCTGCTGCTACTGCCGGGATCAGCTCGGAGCATCACCGCCCCCATCGCCTTCCCCTTTGCCAGGGGTTTTGTGTGCAGCCCCCAAAAGGGAACTGTTCCCCGAAACGCTGGTGACGGCTTGCCGTGGCTTCGTGCGGGGGCTGGCTGCAGCGATGCCTTCAGATGCCGGCAGGCTGCACGGACGCTGGCAGTGGGGTGCTCGGTCCTGACTCGAGCGGGACCTCAGGAGTCTCTTTCTGTAGGTCCAGAGGGTCGCGGTGGGTGCTGTGGAGAGGGTTAGGAGGGCCCGCTGTGTCGGTGAGGCCCTCTTGACTTGACAGGTTCCCTTGGCTTTAATGCCAATGTAATCCTACTCTAGCATTTTGAGAATTTATTAAGACTTAATTGGGAAGGAATTGCAAAGGTGTAGGCAAAGACCAGCACAAATGCTTTTATCCAAGAAGAAGAAGTGCTTTCAGGCGTCCTTTCCAGTTGACAGCCATGGAAGGTTTTTGATTCCTGTATTTACCAGTTCCTGCAGAAATATCCAGGCTAACACACGCACTGGATTAGCTACAGAGTCCCAGCGCCTGCGCTAAGGACCGTGCAGCTGAAGGACTGGTGTAGAACAGGCTATAGTCTTGGATCAGTTGCCATGCAAATATGACTAAAAGGAGGATGCGGGCACAAGCGATGCGTTAATAAAGCTGATTTTGCGTCACTGGAACTGTAGTTTGTTTTGAGCGGAGCCTCCAATAGAGTTAGCTGCTGCTGGTTACCAGAGTTCTGTGCCTCAGGGATGTTTTTCTTCATGCTTTTGGACTAAAAGGGTGTCTGTTCCTAGGGCCAGTTCGCTTCTGCAGGATTTGGGGAAAAAAAAAGAAAAAAGAGGAGATAGGAATGCCCAAAGTGTATTTCTTGAGGCAAGACGTTGTGTGTTAAGCAGCTTTTGGTGCATAAGGCAAAGCTGGAGAAGCTGGGTTCCGTCAGCAGGTTGGGTTGATGAAAAGGCCGTGGAGATGATGGTCCCTGGTTCTGAGCCACGGTTTCTCTTGTGACCCTGCTAAGCCAGGTTGCTCCCAAAACGGGGGGCTGTAGCAGTGGGTTATAGCAGCATTTTTGTACCCTGCATTGGTCATCTTTTGCTCAACACCTGACTGACAGCCTGGAGCTGGGAGGTATCCGTGCGGTGTTCTTCGGGAGGGAAAAACCATACGAATCCTCGGTGTTCATGGAGTCGTGTTGAGAAGCTCAGCTTGGAGGGGCTTCAGACACGAAGCTGGTGGTAGCAGCGAGACCGGCTGCAGTTCCCATCGCCTCTCTGGTTTGAATTTTATGCCTGATGCTCTTTCCTGTAAGGGGTGCTTGCTCAGAAACGGCCAGGAGATCTGATTTGGAGCTACTCGGGACTATTTTCCCTGCCTGGCAGTGCACAGTGTGGTTTGATTACGTTCCCTTTCTCCCCTCTCCTGTGAACGGGGGCAGGCAAAAACGAGCCCGTCCCTCCGCATTTCTTTTGTTTATCTGCAGAAACACGCCAAGGGGCAGGATCTACTTAAAAAAGTCTGCGACCACCTCAATCTCCTGGAAGAAGACTACTTTGGTTTGGCCATATGGGACACGCCGACCTCCCGGGTAAGCAGCTGCTGGTGCGTGATGTTCTGCACCCAGGTGGCTTCCGCTCTTTCAAAGGATCAGCTCTGCTTAGAGCTCCTTTTGGTGTCCTCCCCAAAAAAGGACCAAGAGGGTCATCACAGAGGCAGAAATTGTGAATAAATGACTACAGGAATGTGGATTTTAGTAAAAAAGCTGTGTGAACTTGCATTTTCACCTAGAGAAAACTCATTATATTAGTTTACTGCAAAATGATACCATTGATTTTTAAAGCTGTAGCTCGAGGAGTTAGGGGAAGGTAAGGCTTCTCTCACTGTTGTTTTTATTTGTGATTTTAAGAATAGGTTAATTACTGTTAGGCTGTAGAAGGTGAGCCTGAATGTCGACACACTTCAGGGGAACTTCACAGTCCTGGAGCCTGTGTCCACCAAAAGCGTGAGGCTGAGCAGTCACCAGGAGTGAAAGCTGGCTGCCTTGGCACTGGTGTCATTTTGTGTGAGGTTTCGTCAGAGCCGTCCAGAGCAGTTTTGAGTTGAGTCGAAAAAACATGCGTGACTCTTCATACCAAAACTCTTACTCACATGGTTTCAGTTGAAGGTCTTTGTTTGGTTAGACTCAAGCAGCGTCTTATCTTTTAAACCCTTGGTTACGCTTTAACTCAAGCAATTACTCAAGCCCTGTTTCGTGAAGCTAGCCGAAAGTGTGCCCAGTTGAAAGGAAGGGCCCGCTTTTCCCTCCTTCAGACCAGTTACGCGGGTCCGCGTTCTGACTGTTCCCAAGCTTCACCTGCGGCAGTCGCTTGTGGGCCAGGTTGCTATGGCTGACAGGCATTTGTCGTTAAATACTGAATAGATGCAAGGGTGAGTTTTTAATACAAGGGCAAAAGAAAGCCCAGTGCTATTTGAGGCAGGCAGAGCTCTGTCATGGGTTTGTTTTACTGTCTCTGGTTTCTTGCTGTTTTCTTGTACGTGAGATTTGCTTCCACGTATGTACCCTGGGTTTTTTACTCTAGGGGTTTGCTGTGCTGGCAGAGGGAGGGATAGGTGTACTTTTAGATCCAATTAAGAGCAGAAAGGCTTTAGCTGGAGCAGCTCAGCTTCTCCCATGGGTGCTGTGGGCAGCTCGCCGCTGCATCTCCCAGACCCCCAGGACATGCCCTTCTCATGCCCAGGCGTGCTGGCATCTGTTCTTCCGAAAGCAAAAGCATGCACCTCCTTCCCCCGCAGCCGACAAGGGCTAAGGGGCTGTGCAGCTTTTTAACCGCAGGGATGAAAACAGGAGATTTTGTCCAATTTCTGTCCCAGAGCTGGGAGCTGAGCGAGGTAAAGCTGCTGTGCATGAGTTTAGCTCCAATGCAGAGTGAGCTCGGTGGAAGTCTGGTTTGCTCTGACAGGGGAAAACACCATTTTTGGGGTTTATGGGGAATATTTCTGGTTATTTTTATTGAACTTTGGAATCTGAGGCTCCATCTCTCTCTTGCTGTAACTTCATACAAGACCAGACACCGAGTTACTGATTCACAGGTGGAAAGGACCTTAATAGGAAACCAACGGATGGGCTTCTCACCTCACCCGCAGCTGTGCAGAGCAGGCGGAGATACACATCTGTGCTCCTGGACAGGGAAGGGCTGTATGCAGGATTTTCCAGCTTGATATTTAGGGAGTAAAGGTTTCTGGGGATGAGCATTTTCCTGTATAGGAACAGGAGGTGGTGACAGTGGGAATGGGAGGTTGTGACAGCGGCCAGAGCGTCTGGTCAGCACCGAAGGAGCTCGATGGTCACGCTGCTCTGAAAGGGAGGATTGTTTCCCCCTGATCCATGACACAGTGTGGACGAAATGCCGCTAATTGCTGTACCCAGCACTGTCTGCTGGATCAGGCAGGCTGAGTGCCGAGGATGCATGACTGCACCCCGGGCTCGGCCGTTTCCACGGCGGTGGCGAGCGGTCGTCGCACCAGTGTGGACGCAGAGAGGCTCTGCTTGAAACGGTGGCCCTGAAAAGACAGCAAGTGGCATGTCTAAATTTCAGATGGATTTCATATCCCCAGTTTTATAGGTTAGAGGGGCAAGCATATAAAAAGAGAAGATTAAATGCAAATATTGCTGTCTCCCTGCCATGAAATTACGTGTCCTTCTGGTGAAGACAGATTAGCTCAGGGGATTCAGTGGGTTAATTCCTTCACCTCGGGAGACCTGGACATCCAAATCCTCCTCAGGGCTCATGAAAATGAAGAAGGTGGTTTAACGTAGCCTCTCCAGGAGGGCTGCGAGCACCGCGCTGTCCCCTTCGGCGAGGCAGACCCTGAGCTCTGCAGAGGGAGAGGCTCAGGCTTGACGTGCCGGGAGTTGCTCACACTGTGCTGGCAAAAGCAGGAGTTGTTTTTTGTTTTTTTGAGGCTTGTTTTGCACCACCATCCCACAAAACCCCCAAATTACAGAGCAGGGGGAGGGAGGGAAGGATATATTTCTAAATTTGTAGCTGAGATAATTACTAGAAACTTGAGTCATACTGAAAAGAGACGAAGTGTATGTCACGCTCCTGTAAAAAATTCCAGCCTTCCCCAGCGATGAGGGACTTCAGCGATTAGGTTGTGAAAAACCGTAGCTAATAATAGAAGGTCTTGGCGATCTTTGTTCTGAATAGGGCAAGTGTGGAGACAGGGTGCCCAAGATGAGTGCAGACGTCCTATTTGCCTCGTTTTAAAGGTTCTGGAGGAAAAAAGTGTTGCACAGTTGCCCCTCGTAGCTGGCTGTGGCTGCAGCCGTACCCGCTGCTGCGTGCTTGCAGCCCTCGTAGGCTGCGCTTTGCTTTTCCTCCGGTGCCTCGTGCCTCCCCTGCGCGTACCTGGGAGGTGAAGGGTTGGAAATGCAACCACTGAGACCGCAGACTGCAGTGAGAGTTGTGAAAAACGCACCGTTTCTCCCGTTTCCATGGCTGCGTTCCCGTCAAACGTTGTCTTTTTGCCGTATTTTTAGCGAATTGCAGTTTTCTGTGGTGTTTCTGGAACGTCTGTCAAACTGTGAATGTTTTTGTCCTCTTACAGACATGGCTGGATCCTGCCAAAGAAATAAAAAAACAGGTTCATGGTAAGTAGATTGAATTTGACGTGTGGGTGGGTGTGGTTTCTCCCCCCTTCCCTAAATAAGCATGGCTTTGGCGGGCGACGCGGGGGCCCCAGGGATGGGGGGGAGTTCAAGTGAGGGTGTCTGGCAGGGAGCAGCACAAGTTCAAGTAGTCTGCGCATCCTTTCACTTCTTCCTAAGTACTTACTGATGCTCTAGATTAGGAAAAAATGTCATTTCTTTGGGAAAACATAGCTTGGGGGGTGTTCGCCCTCTGCAAACCCATGCGGTGCTTGCTGCTACGCAGTGCCGAAATGGGAGATCTGTTCCCTGTTGGGGGACGGGAAAATAGGTGTCGGTGGGAAGCATTTAAACCCCAAAGGAGACTGGGAGAGCCTGAGCGGAATTGCATACTCTGGCAAGTTTTTATGGACGCTGAGGCTGTTTCGAGGCCCAGGTAGGGGGACTGGAGTGATAAATGGCTCGAGTAGTATCAGGGCAAATGCCAGATGCTCTCCGGAGGTGTATTTTAAGGTCTGCTAGCACTGAATTAGTTCAAGATGAGGGCAGTGTCAAAGTTCAGTAGTTTTAGAGGCTTTTCTTTTCTCTCAGAAACAACTGTGCTTCGAAAGTAAAATACTGTTTCATGAAAGTAAATTACTGTTTTACGTATGCTTTTGTTGGGGGGTGCAGTGTGTCATTAAGTACAGATTAGGGGGGAAATGCCCCAGGGCTAAGAGTAGGAAAAGCTCCTGCTCTCACCAACTCCCTTTTGAATCGATAGCAGGATGTGTGTAAGGGCAGGAGCTGCTCGTGCTGTGCCGTGCCATGCAGGTAAAGTTCAGCTCGTAAGCGTAATGAGCAACCTGCATAGGAGCCTGGTCCCCTGAGATGGGTTAAATGGAAAATTATTGGAGTTTACTTCAATATATGTTGAATATGAAGATGTGTACGCCAGTGTATGGTGGTTTCGGTAACCTCTGCTACCTAAAATGCCTTCTTGGAGTAGCTTGTTTTGAACTGCGTAGAATGGAAACAACATGCCATGTGTTTTACCCCAGTGACGGGGTTGCATAAGAAGTAAATCCATGAACGCTGTGTCCCCCCTCCTCCCTTTTTGAGATCGCAATAAATCTCTGCGCAAGTTAACCGCAGGGGTATCTTTCTTCTCTTTCTGAAGTAAATATTATTTTGAACTATAGAGTTTAAGGGCACAGCTGGAGGGGGTTGTAGCTATGAAAATTACTTTGAGCACTGAGTGGCTTGGTCAGGGCTGTTTTCTGCGGGTAAAGGTGGTTATTTTCAAGGCAAAGAGGGAGTAACCCCTTGAGCCGTGTCACCCGGCCAGCCTGTCCGTACCACGAATTCTGCCAGTTCTGGGTGTGATTGTGTGGATTCTCGCTCCAGTTCCTGCCCGGAACGGCGCTGGACGAGGTTTGCAGCCAGCTGTGTTACAGCAGTTAGGGCTGGACTTGTAAAGCTCTTCCTGTCTCAATGCTGGCTGGTCCCTTCCAGAGGTTGATGCTTGTGTTGTGCTGAGTTTAAACTGCAGTCTGACCACCCGCCCACAGTGCGTTGGGCTGCTGAGTGAATTAGCACATCTGCTCCTTACGAGAAATTAGAAAATTGGGTCAAGCGATAGAACAATACTAATTCATTAACTCATAGCACATGCCTGACCTCTCGTCATGAATCCTTTTCAATCAATGAAAAAATATGTGAGGAATTTAGCCTCTTAACAATGAATTTTTTTTTCCACAAGTTGTGGTTTATTCACATGCATTTGCCTGCCCTGCCTGGGTTTTCCTGCTTGTATTTTAGCACCTGTAAATGAAGTTGTAGCTTAGACCGTCTGCTTAAGCAGCAGCTAGCTGTGCGAGCGAGCAGTCTGAAAATCAGAATTCTGATCCGCTGGCTGTATGCTGAAGATCAGACTGGATATCCCCAGCTGCTTGTAACGATTGACTACTGTGAAGCTGTTTATTTTTCTCAGCCTCTTCTCTGTCATTGCAGGAGGCCCCTGGGATTTTACCTTCAATGTCAAGTTCTATCCACCGGATCCCGCGCAGCTGACGGAGGACATAACCAGGTGAGGTACCCGGGCATCCAGGGAGCTCGCTGAGCCAAGGAAACCGCTGGGACTGGAAGATTGAAAAGAAATTTGTAATATTTGGATGTTATTCCATCCTTCAGCGAGAAGATCAGATGTCTTGGAGGGTTTTTTGTTGATTTGTTTTTAGTGGATGTGTGGGATGCTCCCACTCTCCACTGAAGTCCGCGTGCATAAAGCAGTGTTGTTCATAGTCCTGGCATGTGTGTGTTTGTGTAGAAAAGTAAAATTTTAGTTAAAAGCAAGATTTTCTGAGCATAACTGTCCTCTACTCCCTTTCCAGAGTAGAGGTGACCTTAAGTCCTCCTGCCCTCCATGCTATTTACTGTGAGAACGTTACCCCATAAGTGAAAATAGAGGTAGAAGTTAGAAACAAGCTTCATGTTGCATTCATCAGTGGCATAAAAAAGAGATTCTGTTTGATCCTTCAATTTCTTAAGTTTCTTTATGCTCTCTGTAAATAGCATTTTGCTTTCCCCCCGCCCCAGGTATTACTTGTGTCTTCAGCTTAGACAAGACATCATTACGGGGCGGCTGCCCTGTTCCTTCGCAACTTTGGCTCTGCTGGGCTCGTACACGGTCCAATCCGAGCTGGGAGACTACGATCCCGATCTCCACGGCCCAGATTATATCAGTGAATTTAAACTGGCCCCAAACCAGACAAAAGAGCTGGAGGAGAAGGTTGTGGAGCTTCACAAAACGTACAGGTAAGGTGCAGCGGCTGGGGGACTGGTTTGTGCCTAGCAGCCTGAAACAATGGGAATAATGGGGTTTTCTGGTATTTTCCTCACTGCTGTCGCGTGCTTTTGGTTTCCTGCTGCACTGATTTTTATGTTGGCAACAGAAGCTTTAACAGTAAGGTGTGAATTTTCAGCTTCTAAGAACATCAGCTATTTAAAAAAGATCTAATAATTTATCACCAAATCTTTCTAGAAGCTGGAATTCATGTTTCCTACGTGAAGAAACAACGATGCTTTTAGCAAGCAGATGCAAAGTCTTGCAGTTGGTTACTAACAAGTGCTCTTTTTCAACAGTATAAACATGAAAGTATGCAGAGTTTGCTTGTTTTAACCTTGCCCTTTGTCTTTTTTATTAATATTTGCTTTGGGATTTATGTAAATTTTTAAATTTCGATCTGGTTGGAGCAGGTCCTGTATCTTTGTGTATGTGCTGTAGCCTACAGCGTGTTTGGGGCTTTCTGCTGCTGTTTAATGAGTAACACTTTATAACGTGGAAGTATTCCGGGTAGTGCCGGAGGTACAGACCTGCGGTTAGGCTGTCCTCCTCGTGTTGCCCAGCACGGCCGTGACCTGGGCGGCTGCCTGTTACTCAGACAGGGTTAAAGGACTCCGGGGAGTCCCCCTGGTACCAGATTAAAGGGTCACAGCAACTGAACCTCTTCCTCATCTTACTTTGAGCTTATTTTCATTGATGCTCTCAAGTGCGTGGATTGCAGAAGGTGTGTGAGAGCGGCCAGCCGGCAGCTTCAGCACCCTCCCAGAGATACATTTGGGTTTTAAGGGAAAAAAAAAAAAGCACGCATAAAACCACTCCGTGATACTGAGGCCTTCAGCCAGCAGCCCCTTGACCTGTGAAGAGCGACTGGCTGAGTCTCGAATAATGAGAACAGAGCAGAGACGGGACCTTCTCGCAGGCAGATGGGAGCTAATAACCTGGGTGCAGTAGGGAAGGGTGGACATGTGCCCCTGGCTGAGGTTAAGGCTACAATTAACACCTCGCTCAACCCCGCAAATCAATACCTTAAATTGATTCCCCTCCATTTGCACTGAGAGGAGAGGAAATGAGGGAAAATAAGTACGAGGCCGCTGACAAGCTTCATGACTTGAAGTCAAAGGCCAGTAGCTGTGCTAGAAGTGGCAGATCACGTTGCTGAATTATTCATGGCTTCATTAAAAGGATACTTCAAGGTATGGGATGTTGTTATATTTAATCTGCTCGTGCCTGCAGGAGGAAGCAACGTGTACCCGTTTCATTTCTGGTCTGTATTCTGTGAACATTAAACTGTCAGAGAGTTCTCGGTCAGAAAAATGTTAAGCCATGCTCCATCTCTTGCTACTTGATTTGGAAAGCACAAGGCACGCGTTGGAGATGGCGACTGCTCCTGGCCTTGTGCTGGAAGAGTGGCTTTGGCTGCCCTAAAACCTCTGTTTACATCGCACACAAGATGTATGTGAGCGCCCAGTAAGGAAGACATCAGAGCAGGGAACAAAATGAGATGTATACAGCCGAATGCTCTCCCAGCAGAGCTGTTAGATGTACCTGGTACACCAGAAACTTACTAACGAGGGCACTTCAATAGCGTTGCTAATAGCCTCCATTCATTATCGGGATGTTTCTGTTCAGCAGAGTTGTGCCTGTTGCTCCTCCTGCAGACAGGGTACCATCTGTTCCCAGAAAACGTCGCATTCATCTGGGCTGCCCCAGTAGGAATCGCTGCTGCGTGGTCTGCGTGGTCTCAGCTGTCCTGGCGTTTGCTTTGGAGAACAATAGCTGGATCTGGGGGGGGCTGGAGGCAGGAGGTCTGGGAGGGCAGTTCCTGGCACCCTCTGCCTTCAGCAGAAGGGGTGTTTGTTCCTCTGAGTCAGGTTTTGTACCCCGTGCCGCACTGCCTCGCTCTCCTCTCTGGTGTCTGCACAGCTCCACGGAAATAAGGTGCATTTGTTCTACGAGGATGTCTCAAAGCACAGATTTGTTTTATTCAGAGGTATTTAGTAATTCTTCTTCTGGGCACCAATTTGTGTTGAAAGCAAAAGAAAATCTAACAAGTAAATGGTTGTGTGAACTCTGATCAGTCCCCTCCTGAAAGCAACAGTTACAGGAATCTCAAGCCCTTTCTTTCCCCAGATCCATGACTCCAGCCCAAGCAGACCTGGAATTCCTTGAGAATGCAAAAAAGCTGTCCATGTATGGAGTTGACCTTCACCAAGCCAAGGTGAGAATCAGCGTGTGTGCACCTGCCTGTGGATTTTGTGATTTGATTCTCTTCCCTTGCAGGAGCAGGTTTACCTATTTCAGGAGGCCCCTTTTGAAAGCTGTAGGCAGTAAGCTGGCTGCTGGGACAGACAGACAGACACACAGCAGAAATGCCGCAAGCGCTGTTGCAAGCATTGTAAGAGGAGTGATTCTTCCCGATTGCTTATTATTTATATATGACAGGAAGCTTTACAAAGCTACTGATGCAGACAGGCCCTTGCTCTGAGGAACTTAGAATAAGGCTCTGACCCTGCAAGGTGAGCTGCGCTGCTCAGAGGAATGCAGCATAGATTCTAGACCAGCCCTTTGAGCAAACAGCATCACAGGAGAGATCTGCAGAAGGGAGGAGGTTGGAAGGACAGACATGAAGGCAAAGCAAGCCTGGCCCTGGCTGCATAGGGAGCTGGAAGCTGAGGTCTGGGTGGTGGGGAGAAGAATTCAGGAGAGCCTCGGGGGAACACCAGAGGAGGAATTTGGAGGACAGACATTGACCTGAAATCTGTAACTCTGACACTGCTTAAATCCTCATCTGCTTTCCCAGGACTTGGAAGGGGTGGATATCACTCTGGGAGTCTGTTCCAGTGGCCTCCTTGTTTACAAAGATAAACTGCGAATCAACCGCTTCCCTTGGCCCAAAGTCCTGAAGATTTCCTACAAACGCAGCAGCTTCTTTATTAAGATTCGACCAGGGGAAGTACGTCCGGACTTCTGTGTGCTTGTGTCTTCTTTAATTGCCTCCTAATTATCACCAGTGTGTATGCTTCGTTAAAACAGAGTGGGGTAGGGAGCGAGCTTTTCTCTGAATGGGCGTTTTACACTCTCTTGGTGTTGAGTTCAGGTGGAGCCCGCTGACCTTGCTGAAGCTGTGAAACGGGGGGTGACGGTGCAGACGCCGTGTCACCCAGCACCACCTCCTGGCACCGCCTGGTATTCCCGGCGTCCGGAGGAAAGCAGTGGGAAGTTCACAGCTGAGATTGGGAGAGGACTAACGCCTTTCTTTGGACACTGAGCAAGACAAAGGCTCTTTGTCTCACTTAAAAAAAATATTAAAAAAAAAAAAAAATGCAGAGGCATACCTTTTCACTCAGACTGCCGCAGAGGGGTGGCTGCCCTGAGGCTGCCTCTCATGACCGGGGAGATCCCTGGAGCAGCCTGGCCACTGGAAACACAGCGGGGAGGGAGGCTGTAATGGGTCTCTGCCTCTTTCCTCCTCGCCTTCTTCCTTCTCCTTTGACCGCCATGACCCAGCCTTGCCGGGAAGTTGATTTTTGTCCCCATCCCATAGCTGGGCAGCGTGATGGGGGAGTAAAGCAGTCTGAGTGGCTGCAAAACCCACAGCACGCTCCTCTGCATTATCCCGGTGCATCCCGAGAGATGCATGGGGGTTGTGGACAGAGCCTTGTGTTTTCTCGGACCCGAGCTCACATCATGGAGGCAGTTCAGCTGCTCTTGGGCTAGACGAGCAGTTTACACCGCAGCAGAACAGGTTGATGGGCTGGGGACTGGAGTCCTGCCACATTTGTTTCTTGCTATACCTAAATAACTTCTGTTTTCCACAGCAAGAACAGTATGAAAGCACAATTGGGTTCAAGCTACCAAGTTACCGGGCAGCGAAGAAGCTGTGGAAAGTATGTGTTGAACATCACACGTTTTTCAGGTGGGTTTTCTAAGCGGTCGGATCACCTTGAATAAGGAATGCTTTAGATTAGCTGCTGTAAATGAGCACTCCTGCAGCATTCCTCAGGGTTTCACAAAACTTGCAGTGAAATGGTTGCAGAGACATTAAGAGTTTAAATAGTAATAAATTTCTAGGCTTCGGCTTCATATGATACAGAAGTCAGAGGTCTTCTAGCTTATGTAGATGTGGGGCTTATTCTTAATGCATGTTTTGTGAATCAAGCGTACACAGAGATTTGTTTAATTTGTATTTTAATTGCTCTTTACCTGCTGCTTCCTAGATCTGGAGGTATGATTTTTAAATCGTGCATGTGGTTTTCAGGCTGACTTCCACCGAGGCCATCCCGAAGAGCAGGTTCCTGGCACTGGGCTCCAAGTTCCGCTACAGCGGCCGGACGCAGGCGCAGACGAGGCAGGCGAGTGCCTTGATCGACCGACCCGCTCCCCAGTTCGAGCGGACGGCAAGTAAGCGAGCCTCCAGGAGCCTCGACGGAGGTGAGTGTCTGCTGCCTCTTCCCTCTCTGTGGCTGGATTCTGCAGGATGCTGCTTAAATACTCCTTAAATACTCCCTAAATTCCGTGCTTTAAAAAAAACAAAACCATAACTTCTCACTTTAATATAAGACCTGGATATAAAGCGCGAACTGATAGTAGTACTAGCAAGAACTGACTGACAAAAAGGATGTAGGTGGGTGCCGAAGGCTTATGGCAAAGTTCTGGTTGTAAAGATACCTCCTCAATCAATCTCAACACATTTCCCGTTGAGCAAATCAGGAATTAAGCTATTCTAGGGGTTTTGTTTAATGTAGCTTCTTACATAGTTTTCCTTGAGGGGGAGGTTTTTTGCCACAACTGTTTGAAACCTTTTCAGCGTCTGTTAAAGCGATGCTGGTGTTGCTGTTTGTGGCGTGTCGATCAGGTGGGCTCGTCCCTGACGTTTTTTAAAGAGCCGGATAGCAGCAAGCTGGAGGAGGTGAGGCATAGAAGGGGGGGTGCCTAGGTTTGCTCCCCTTGAGCTAGTTCATGGGGTGCTTGTCAAATTAGGACCCAGGGAAAGGGGAGAATCCCTTTGCACCAAAGGCACCTGACTGGGTGGGAACAGCCCCGAGGTTGTGCTGCCAGCCGGGAGGGAGCAGGGCTGCCCCAGTGCCCCGTGGCCAGCAGCAGCCAGGCTTCCCTTGCTCCTGGCCTGGGTTTACGGGGCTCAGCGACACCCCAAGCCTGGGCTTCGTGCCTCAGAGCTGGGAGGGGAAGGGCTGCTGGGTTTGAGCTCCGTAGCGCAGCAAAGCAGAACACCTGCTTGCCTGCAGCCCAGGCACAATGCACGCAGGCGAGGGGACCAGCACTGCTGGTTGCCCCTTGGCCATGCCCTGTAGACCGGTACCACCCCAGATGAGTAGAGAAATCCCTGCTGCAATCCCGCACCCAAACGTCAGAGCTTGGAAAAGAGCAGCCTGTGAATGTAACGCTTCTGTCCCCATTGAAGTCTGCAGCCTCTTTCCATCTGCTGTGTGGGCAGTCGTTAACATGTGCCCCGTTTCTTCAGCTAAACGTGCGACTCAAAAAGTTGAGTTCAGAGCCGTAGAGGAAGAGAAGCAGGAGGAGGTGGTGGTGGTTGAGGTTCCCGAACCAAAACCCGCGGATCAGATCCGAGAGAAGCCAGGTATAGCTGTGGTGGTGGCTACAACTCTCTGCAGCGCCTTTCCTGTCCTTTACATGCTTCTTCCTGACCACTCAAAAGTTTCACCAAATCTGGCGGCTTTCTCTTTCATTTCTTTGCAAGAAGAGTTTTGCAGTTGGAGGACAGACACTCAGGCAGAGCCCTGGCTCTGGGAGACTCGTTAAATTTCCGCCTTGCACCTCGTTAGACTGTAATTCTTGCGGGGAGGTGGGGAAAAGTTTAGGATGTGCTGGCACTGGAGAGTTGTCTCCCTATTAAATTTGGGTGTTTTTGTACATGTGGATTAGAAAACTTTAAAGTTTGATCTTGAAACTTCTTGTAAAGCTTCTGTAATTCTTCATCCCAGGACCTGCTTGCCATTTTTTAAGCCTGTTCTGGATTTTTTTCGGAGTTTGAGAAATGCCGCCCATTTTGCTACATGGAGCTTCTATTTCTCTAGATAGGTACTATTTATTAATAAATATTAGTGCCCTTAAGAGGTGTGTAGGTACAACAGCGTGTTTGAATACTAATAAGCATATCACAGCAGCTTTGTCAAATATCTGCAGTCCTCGTCACTGAAATAGCGAATGCCGGTGGTGCATTAGGGCCGGGGATAGTGTGTGCACCCGCGCTGTGTGCTGCCCCACTGCCCTCCTTCCACCCCGAATTTTTTACAGCGTGCGTTTGACATCGCTGTTTTGCTGCTATGAATCCTAGACCAAGCTTTCACGCAGCAGTGCGGCAGGCTGTCTCCCCGCCACCGCCTTGCTAGTCGGCATCGCCTGGCAGGGAAAACCCGGCGCTGGGAACGCAGAAGGTGGAGAATGTGAGACGCCGGGGTCGATGGCGGTGTCTTCTTAATTTGTAGATTTGACGTTGATCACTCAGGTACATTTAATTACAACTGCTAGTTTTTAGATAGGTTTTTATCTAGAGGAGCCTGGGTGTGCTTTTCCTGGATTTTACCAGCCAACACCTGCATCTTCCCAGACTTTGCAGGCAGAGTCCGTCCTCGTGCTGTAGTCGAGAGCCATCTGCGTGTCTCCACGTATCCCTGCCTGGGCGAGAAGCCTGCAGCAGCTTATTTGTGGGGTTTTTTTCCCCTTTCATCCAATACTCTGTTGGGCCTTGCAGCACCAGAAGGACTGATATGCAGTTGTATGGTGAAAAATTATTATTAAGCTGCCTGGTTTAAAAACCTCCGTGCTGTTCCAGCCGCTGCCTTGGAGAGGGGTCTTCTCTTGCTCTTTCCTCTGCTGCAGTGACTGTCGTGCATCCGCGCAGTTCTCCAGCCGCTGTATTAACACGTGCAAACCTCTTTCTAGCCAAACATGCTCTTGAAACTTTTGAAATGAAACCCATTGCAGAGGAGGAAGAGGAGGAGGAGAAGGTAGAGGTGGTTAAGGTTCCTGTTGCCGAACCAAAGTTACCGGAGCCGTTGCAGACGTGGTCAGGTACAGCCGCAGCAGCGTTCGGCGTCGGTGCGGCTCCCGCAGCTGCCCGTGCTGTGACCTGCTGGGTTGAAGTGCTGCAGTGCTGTAGGACAGAGGTTGAGTCGTGTGCGGTGGTGTTCATTGCTATTAAAATCATACTCGGCTTTGCAAGAGTGCTGTAAGACGCGAGCGCTGCTTATCGGGGTGAGATGCGGAGATGCCGTGCCGTGGCTTGGCTGTGTGCCTGCGTGTTGAAATGAGCGTGCAGTGGCCTCTTAACGCTCCTCTCTCACTGTCCCTGCTTGTGAGGTTCATTCCCTGAGCTGTGGGAATGTGCAGTGCCTGAAAATCAGGTTCTGTGCTCTGGGACTGCTGGAGGTCACCTATACTCTGCTTTTTTTCTTAGCTAGGGAGCCAGCTTCTTCCCTAGCTGGGTTTTTTTTTCAGAGCAACATCACTGCTGCAGACAGATACACCCTAATCAGAATTAAAAGCAGAGCTGGTTAGTCATTGCAGGGAGAGGAGATTGAAGCTGTGGCAGGAGGTAACTGGGAACTTCACCCATTTTCTTGAATGTTTTAAAAGATACTAAACCAGCCCCTGCGCTTGGACTCGAGGGTATTCCATGGGACGGGCTGCAGCAGAGCAGACAGCAGCGAGTGTCAGACCAGAGTGCGTCCAGGGGTCTTCTGCTGCAGCTGCCCCTTCTTCTCCTTCACCTCCTGCACTTTGTTCTCCTCTTCACACTTGTTCCCAGTAGGGACTGTTTTCTTGGCTGGGGTGATGATGATTGGTATTTTAAATCTCATTTTAGAGCAGCACTTTTTATTGTGTTTAAGAGTTCATATGTCAATAAAGCTAAAGGTAGTAAATCAAGAAAATATAACTAAAATAATGCAATTCTGGACAGCACAGACCTCATTGCTGAGTATTGAAGGAAAAGCCTAGGATCTTTTATTATTTTTCCCGTGTGTCTCGATGCTCTGAAGCGCAGTGGGAGAAGCAGGAGTCCCTGAAGAGAGGTGGCCTGGTGGATTTACTGATGGCAGTATTTCCTTTGCTGCTTCATCTTCAAGGTGACATTTTAACACATCCATAACTTTTTTAGCCGAACATGCTCTTGGCAGTATTGAGATAAGCCCAATTGAAGAGGAGGAGGAGGAGGAAGAAAAAATGGTGGTGATGAGAGAACTAGAGCCGGTCCCGAAGGAGTCAGGTACCATCGCAGTGGCTTTGCGCACCCGGCATCCTCCTGATCCCGACTCTCCCTGCCATCTCACCGTCCCTCTGTACAACCTCCCCGGCGGCTGGCACCGCTTCCGTGGCGTGAATAACACCGGGGCACGGCAAGGGTTGTCCTTCTGAAAAGATAACACCATGTCTGGCTCACCAAAATGAACTGCCGTGCCGAAGAGGAGGGGAGATAACGAGATGGCGGTGGTGGTTTGGGCTCTTAGTGTGGATTTTCAGCAAGACGTAATGTCTAGGAGTTTGGCTGAAAAGTGTCATTTCAGTCTCTGAAAAATCAGGCTCTTTTTCGCCCCTCCACCTGGTACGTTTTTGGCCATGTGGATACTTCATTCTGTGCACGTTTTATACACACAGATGAGATGCAGTTACCTTTTCAGTGCAAGGGCAATGCTTATGAAGGAGTTACTTAAAATTACAATTTCTTTTTTAACGCCAGATTTTCTAGTGCCTTTGGCCAGCCGGGTGGACACTAGTAACCTGGTGTTGGCTGGGTTAAATTACACAGTGTGACCCTTCCTGCATAAACTGTGACTTTAGGAATATGAAACCATGTCAAAGAAATTATTTCAGGTCACTAGGCATATTTTTAGTGGAATGGCCGTAAAAGCCAGCGTCTGGACAACTAAATAGCTTATTGTGTCTGTAGGTACGCACTGTGAATTAATTGGGGCTTGCTCTGTTGCAAAGTATTGAAGATTTTGGAGGTGTCAGGCTTGTCAGGGGTCAGGAACTGTTTGGGAAATTGGGAATCGAAGGAAAGAGTAGGCAGTTGATTTTGTGTGTACCTGGTTCTTGTATGTAAGGCTGTGATCCTCTGGAAAGATGATTTTTTGGCAGCATGCTGTTCATTTCTGCGCTGTCACTGGTCTGGCGATGCCAGGTATCTGCTCGCAGCGGTGCCCGGGGCTGCAGCAGGAGATACCCGTCTCGGGCACACAGCCCCAGCCTGCTTTGAAACCCACCTGGAAGCTGCTGTGAAGCTTTATAGAGCGATGCTCCTTGATCATTTTTTTGCCTGAATTGCTGAAAAGACTGGGGAGATGGGCGAAAGCCTGTGTTGAGGAGATGCCAGTGAGTCAAGAACTCACCACAGCTCGGAGTGTTTCTATTTTAATGGTTGCACTGGGATGGCCTCCTGAGTCCGCTGCGTGTGAAGGACCCAGAAATCGATGGCACAGCGTCAGAAATAGATTCGCCTTTCTGGTGTGGCTTCTCTGCAGAGTGCAAGCTTGCTTTTTGTAAACCATCTGTTGTGGGGTTTTGTTTTATTATAACCATAAGGAAAATAATCTCAACTTTCCCATACTAAATGCACAAGCTGCTTTGCTCAACATCTTTATTTCTTTTCCCTTTTTTCCTTCCCTCCTGCCTTTCTTTTTAAATGACGGCACTGTAATTTGGAAAGGCTTTGCCTGGTGCTTTAGAAACGTTACCTGCGCTGAACCTTGTCCCTCTCTGTCTCTCCCCCACCCTCAGCAGTGGCCGTGATAACCCCCGAGAGGAGTCCCCGGCCCACCTCTGCCCCGGCCATCGCTCAGAGCCACGCTGCAGAACCCGTCCCGGCTAAGCCCGACGTGAAGGACGTGGTCGCTGCCTCTAAAGCAGAAAGGGAAGCGGCGAAACCCGATGCAAGACGTGAAGAAATCCTACCGGAGAAGACCAAGCCGGAGCCAGCCGATGCATCAAAGGTAGGTCAGGGCAGAGTCTTTGGGAGCGGCTGCGCTCGTGCTGGGCTGGAGCATCGGCTTCGGAAGCCGCCCCAGAGCAGCAGCTCCATGCACCTTCCCCTCCCGGGCAGCGAGGGGCTCACTGCTTGCCCAGGCATCGGGTGGGAGGGAGGTACGGGGGTCTGGGCCCCGGGGAAATCCCAGCCCTGACCCTCGGGGTGCAAGGAAGGAGGAGGTCCAGGGTGGCTGGGGTTTGATCGTTGCAGCCAAACTCAATGCAGCTTACTGGTAAAAGGTTAAAAAAGCTGGCAAGAATTGCACGGAGGTTCATGGTAATTTAATTTAGAGCTCGCCCGTTGCTGAGCTGTCTCTGCTGATTCCTGGTACGACAGCCGGCGCAATTCCGGTGAAACCAGTGATAGGGATCTGGTCCGCAGCCCAGTGTCTGAAGGCAAATGTTTTTTACGTTGATAGGCTTTCTCCGGGACAGCTGTTAATACGTTGCTGCAAACTGGAGTAAAACTTCAGTTGTGAATGGCACTGTTGAGACCTTGGGAGGTTTATTGTTGAAGTGAACTTTTTTAAAACATTATATGATCTTTATACAAATGTCTGAGACCTCTGCTGATGTTCATATATGGGTATTGTTCTCGTAAGTGAAAGTAATGTGCCAAATTATCGTTCATATTACAGTGTCCTTAATATTCTGCAGATCTTATTCACTGAAACCTTCCAGTGTTGCAGCAGAGGAGTGTGCCATGAGATCCAGTTTTCACAGTACTCTGGATATTTAGCTGCTCTCAGCGTTACTGGAGCCACACTTTTACTGTAGCGTGTTGCACAGTGGGTCTTGTATGGCTTACTCCAGGGGAGCTCACTGTTAATTAAGGTTGGAAGATGGAGGTGAAGAAAGGACAGTTGCTTTAAACAATTTAGTGGCCTGTGTGACGTGTAACTTTTAAATGAAAATGCTGAAGAGATCTCCAGGATGGAATTCAGGATTTGGAGTCTGCATCGTGGTGCGCAGTTCCTGTAATGCTGTTCCTGCACAGCTGCTCGCCCTCCCTAGCATTAAACTGGGAACAAGTAAATTCTGTTCATCCCATCTCACTTATTACAGGATTTTTTTCCTAAATGCTTAAACACTGGATTTTTTTCTTTTTTTTTTCCCTCTAAAAGTAGATGTGGGAGGAAATTGTGGATTTGAAAGTGCCAAATTTACCCAGTTTCTCAAATGTGGCTGCATCACTTCTTTTAACACCGACCGATGCTTTCGCCTTCAGAATATTTGGCAATCCGGTTTCCCTAAAATACTTTCCTGAAAGCGTTAAGACACTCGGCTCTCTGCTTATGGACAGGAAAGAACTTAATTTACGGTGTTAAGTTTGATTTTATAGACAGGTCTCTTCTCACTGACTCTGGGAACATAATACCTGTGCATAGCAACTCATTTTCTGTTTCTGAGAAGGTCACACGTTAATTGGAGCATGTTGCTTTGGGTAAGGATTTCACTGGGAGATCCAGCTGCGAAGAAATTTGAAAACATTGCCCGGCAAAGCTAGTGCAAGTGGGAAGCCCGCCTGCGGAAGCACTAGAGAGCACTGGTTTCAAATGCAAATAATTCTCAAGCTGAAGGAATTATTGGGACTGTGCGGGTGACTAACAGGCTGTTGGAGAGCTGCGGTGTCGTTAACTCTCTTTCCGGAGGGCTGCATGTTGGTTTTTGCATGTTCACCCAGCATTTCCAAACCAACTTTATGCAGCTGTGTTTTGAAACTAAATGGTCTCTTGAAACAAGGCTACTAACAAGAAATGTTTTTACCAATTGATTTCTTAAATGTAGGTGAGGAAAACGCACACTGAGGTCACCGTACCCACCACGCATGGTGACCAGCCCCAGGTTTGTGCTCATAATTCAGTTAGGTTGCTCACATTTTTCTAAGGTGAAACAGTCAGGTTCAACATAGTTAAATGAACCAACTTTTTTTTTTTTTTTTTTATCACTGCCCAACAGCAGCAGCCTGCAGAAAAAGAGGAAGAACTGATAAGAATGAGGAAGGTTAGCCATTTTACACTTTCACCAAACAAATTTACCATTTCATTCCTGCATCTGTAACCTGTTTAAAAAGACAGTGCTCCAGTTTCTTCGTGTGCTTTGGGTTGGGTTTTGGGGTTTTTTTAAACTGCAACTATTAAATATTTGATTACAAAGTGAACAGCTTTTTGTCCCATAGACAGTCTGATTGCTAAAATGATGCATGTTAAATGTTCGAGAGAAACACACTTGTTTGATTTCTATAGTTGATCTCTGCTTCTCTGTAACAAATTTAGTTAGAAACCAGAGAAAACTGTATACTGTGCATTCCAGGAAATGCAGAAAAAAAAAAGTATAATGCTTTTTTTATATTGATTAAGTAATATGGGACATATCCAAGATGGGAAAGGTGGTTAAGACACAGTTACTATGCGCATTGAGACCTTGTAAAGGTTACACCAGGCAGTACAGCCTCGTGCACTGGGGTGGGCACGCGTCACCATCAGGAATATGAAGTTGCGGCTTCGTGCAAGGCTTCCACAGAAAACCGGTAAAGTGGCTCTGTGTGGCGAGCGAAGCAGAGGAGGGCAAAAGCCCCTGAGCCCCGGGAGCTGTCTCTTTAACGGACTCATTGCATTTCCCCATTCTCCCATTGCCCGGTGGTGGCCCCACGCCGGCGGCCCTGGCCCTGCGGCTGGGTCCCCACCCCACGCTGGCACAGCACTGCGCTCCCAACCTTGAGTTAACTTTTTTAATTTGCCAATTTGTCAATCCCGCAAGAACAACTTTTTAATTTTTTGTGCTTTTCTTTTTTTTTTTTTGTTTTGTTTCCCCCTTTTCTTTCATTTTCACAGAAGAGATCAAAGAGGCTAGATGGTGAAAACATTTATATCAGGCATAGCAATTTAATGTTGGAGGTTTGTATGAACTTGAAGCTTTTTTCAGTTGCGCTTGCCTAGACCTTCTGCATCTGCGCTGAACTTTTTTTCTTCCTCTTCTGCTGCTGCCTTTGTTTTTGCATGCTGTTGCATGAAAGACCTCTTTTTTTCGTTAAATATGCTTTTGCATGGTGACAGTAAACATGACGATGTGCAGGCATTCTTCCTTCTACCTCTTCTGGCTTTCATTCTCTCATACGTACCCAAAATATACGATTGGCAGAGCTGCGTGCTCAGGTCTGCTCTTGGACCCGCTGGGTGCTCACAGCGGCATGGATCAGGGTGGGGGGGACTCATTTAGAAGTTTCTTCTTGCTTGAAATAAATTACTTTCCTGGGGCAAAAGACAGTCTACGAAAATGCAAAAACCAGGATAAGCTGCAGGTGAAGTTGTCACTTCCCTGGCATTCAGGCCACCGCCATGTCCACATTGCTTCAGACAGGAGCGAGTCCTCCTTTCAGGCGGTGCTGCCGGCGTTGCAGCGATGCTTGTGGCCTTGCAGTCTTTCTCCCAACACTCGCTTACCTACCAGCATCTTTGATGCTCCCCCGGGCCTCATCCTGTATCGGCGCCAGGTCCCCTTGGGGCTGACGTGGGGGCTCGGTGGTCACGGGTGGCTCGTGAGAAGGTGAGAAGCCGTTTCATCCCTGTACGTACAGCTGTTCCCTTCGGCTTTGGGAGCCCTTCACACTCGGTTTTGCCCAAGCACAGTCTCAGAACAGACCATGCCAATCATATATTTTACTTTCTTTAATACACTGTGTTATGGAGGACGTTTTGTGGCTTCTGATACTCTGTGTTATGCATTTCTACTCAAAATTGCAGCACCAGCAGCTGGTAGGGTTTCCCTGTTGGTATCTCTTGCAAGTGAAGTGTACTAACTGCCGCCTTCTGATCTCAATTTTAAAAGTTTTTCAGCGTTTGGGTGGGTGATTTTTGTGGGTTTTTTGTTTTCTTTTTTTTTTCCCTGACTGCTACAGCTTAAGCTTTTGGCCATGAGTGAAGGGTCTGCGGCACGACGGGCAGGGTTCGGCCAGCGCCGCAGCACTGCGAAGACTGTGCCTGTTGCATTCTTTCACCCAGCTCAAGCTCCATCTCCCCAGCCCCAAGCAGAGCTTTCTCATTGCTTCTAAACCCCTTTTTCCCGTTAGTGCAGTACTTGGCTCTGGCACCCAGCCCCTTCCCTCTCCGCTGCCCTCCCCACCGGTTCTGTTGCAGGTGCTCCAGCCCTCCCTTAGAAAAGGGCTGACCCCAGCAGCTCACCCCCTTTATTCCTTTTTCTTTTGTAACTCCAAGCATTTGGCAGATCAGATGTTTTTCCAGCAGACCTCTTCCTTCCGAAGCTGCCGCTTGATTTTATTGAAAGCTGTTGAACGCTCCCTGCTCTATAACCCACGCTCCGTGTTCTTACAAAAAGGGCAAAACAGGAGGAAAAGCCTTAACGCTTAGCAAGCTTGTTCCTCGAGATGCTTTCAGGACCCATTGTGGCTCCACGTAGCTCCTGGTGGCTTCAGCTTCTCTGCAAACCCTCCCAGGACCAGCTCTTGCGTGTTGGTGGGTAGCCAAGGTGGTCTTTCTCCCTTCTCTAAACCAGGAGCAGCTGTAGGGCTCCTGGACCCGGGCAGGGCTTTACCCTGGAGTCCTCCGCAGACTTTTTTGTGCTTTTTTGGTTTTTCCCCTAACTAGCAGGCACTTGCCTTGTGCTTTCATCCAGGATGGCTGCCAAAACTGGTTTTTTTCTTCCCAGAAGCGTGCCAAAAAGAGCAAATGTTGCTAATGAGGCATTTGGGGCTGTAGCCCTGCGGAGGGAGGGCGGGATGTCCTGGGTAAGCTGCAGGGATGCAGGTACTGGGGGGGGACCCTGCTTGAGGGGTGCATTTGCTCTCCCATCTTCTAAAATCAATGGGCTGAGTACCAACTAATGCTTTTACTGACCTTAATTCCCTCCTTCTGAGGAGTGAGGCTGGCTGCCTTTTGGCACTCTCCAGACAAGTTGTTGTTTGGCTGAAGCCTCTCATGCAAAAGCTTTGTTTGCAGCAAGCTCTCTTTTGCTTGCAAGGAAAAGCTATTTTTAAACAAGTCGAAGTGAGCTGACTTGCCTTGAAGTCTGTGTATTTATGCCGTAAACTGGCATCACAGAGTAGAAATCTGGCTTTTTCCAGATGAATTTTAGCAGGAGTTTGTTGATTGATCCGGCCCAAAGTAAATTCTCCGTTTGATTTTAGAGGGCTGTCATCTCAGCTTCGTTTCAGAAGTGTAAAACCTCCTGTGGTAGCTCCTGGAGGGATGAGATGAGAGGGGGGGAAAAAAGGTAATGGGGCTGTTCTGAGACCAAAGATAACTCCTGGTAGGATGAAACAGAAATAGGTATGACGAGAATAAATAAAATTGGGAAAATATTTTCTTAAACTTTAACTGCATTTATACCTGTGAATATTCAGGCTAGCAGCAGGAAAAGAAAGTAAACCCATTCAATGTAAAGGCATTAAATTAAATAACCCAAACAAACATTGCAATTTTAAAAAATCTTGTGCAGGGGAGACCCGTGAGATGACACCTCAGCTGTCATCTCTTTTGGTGTGGCTTGAGCTGAACCGCTGGCACGTCCCGCTGCGGGAGGAGACCCTGCTCCGCGCCGGTGGCAGTTTGTCCCAGGGAATACAAGAGGAAGGAGAGAGGACGTTGCCTTTGTGTGTTTGCAGTGTGAGCACAGTGGATGGAAGTCGGCCACAACTCTGCTGAGCGCAGCTTTGCTATGCGGCAGCCTAGGCAATCGCAGGTCTCTGCTCCGTGTCTCTTCATTTATCCTGTCCTTTTACTAATAGGATCTAGATAAGACCCAAGAAGAAATAAAGAAGCATCACGCCAACATCAGTGAGTTGAAGAAGAACTTTATGGAGTCCGTCCCGGAGCCTCGGCCGAGTGAATGGGACAAACGTTTGTCCACTCACTCCCCGTTCCGAACCCTCAACGTCAATGGGCAGATCCCCACGGGAGCGGACGGAGTGAGTACCTCGGCGGCGTGTGGGTGTTAGTGCACGGCACGGAATTGTGCAGCTTCCAGGGGCCAGCTTTGCAACCTAGGATTGAGCCTCAGCTCCTCTTAGTTCTCGGTTGTATTGAATTTTAATAGTTAATATTGACTTTTAACATGTGTCATGGTCCCTGAGAGAATCAATGTTTTAGTCATAGTATAATAAAAATGTGGGGGGTTTGGGGGGGGGTTTTTTTGGTAGAAAAGAGTGTAGGAATCTTCCACCTGGTTTTGATGCTGTTTTCCCTAGCACTGCTTTCATCTGTGCTGCTCGAGTATCCTGCACACGGCTGGTTGGGGGACTGGCTTGTTCCTGGTGCCAGGGAATAGCTCTCCCCAGAACACAGGGAAAAAAAACCCAAACACCTAAATTGAAGGGAATTACTTCAGAGATAATATTGCAGGTGACCCAGTGGAGAAGCACTAGGGTGGTATGAATTTTCATAAGTCACTTTATTCTCCAGTTAATCCAGTATGTCACTGGGTTTAGTCTTGCATTAGGATCTGCAGGTGCTGATCTGCTGTAGAGGCTTCGAGAAGACTCCTCAAGTGGCTACAGCAGGGCTGTGCATACGTGGTGGAAATCCTGCTCCTTGCAGGAACAGTGTCTGTATGTTAGTAGCCGTACACATTCACAGCCTCCCTGCTAATTAATGTCCTTAAAAAGGTAATTTTTCGAAGAAACCGAGTTGGAGCAGCAGAGATCTGTCTGCCAACTGGCTTCTTCCTGGATAACATACAGCTGCTCTGTTTAATGTAGATGTTACCCAGCTCAGATTTGAAGCTTTTGAGTAAAACCATAGTTACAGCCCATGGTAATCAGTCTCTCAAATAATAAATGCTATTTTTCTTTACAACTGAAAAATTGCATCCTGGCTGCAGTGGCGGCATTCGTAGGCTCTCTCCTGGTTTAAGCCTAGCTTCTCCCCTTCCTGCCCACAGCGCTGCGGATGAGCTGGCGTTTAGTCTTCAAACCATTCCAAGGGAGATACTTTTTAAACAGCAATAATCTTGCAGTGGATGGAGGGTTAGAACAGGTACACGGGGTTTTAACAACCAAGTTTACTACAGCTTCCTCAAAGCACAGCGAAAAGCCGTGACAATTGTAGGGCTTTTTCTCCCTGCTAGAAAAACAAAACCCCCCAAATGAACTAATAAGGGTTGATCGTTGTCCTTGGAATTACCTTGCTGAACACACGGATGGACTTTCCTCTGATTTCTGAGTCTCAGTGTAAATTCTGCAGGAATTTGGGCAGCAGAGTGATGCAGAGCTCTGCTCGCGGTGCCACGTGGTTTATGGATGTGGGGGTGGGATAGAGCAAGGGCTCTGAAGCTCCACAGCCGTAGTTCAGGAATGATACTCTTGGTTAATACAAAGAATTTCTTGCATGGTGACCACATTGTGAGGTCCTGGGGGGCTGCTGTTCGTGATAACTGGATGGCGAGGGCTTTCCCCATCTAAGGCTGCAATGGTCCACAGCCACGCAAGGGTTGGTGTCAGCCCTGGATTTGCATTTCTGGAAATTCCCTCTTAATCTGATCCTCTGTGAAGTGGTCTTGCTCTGAGGTGAAGGTGGACATGTTCTGCTGTGAACTTCCAGAAATGCAGCTTGGAGAGGCACCGACCAGGGAGGGTGTTGACCTTCATCTGCACGTGCTTAAGGATGGTAGACCCCGATGCAGAGCAATCCGGTTTCTCCTCTTGGTGGTGTCTTTCCCCTGCTGTAGTGCCCAGAGGGTGTTCTGCCAGGGGCTGCTTTTCTGCTGTTCCTGTATGTTTTATTTCAAGACAACTGAACCTTAACACGCTTTGTGTGTCCAGGTCAAGAAAGTCACTGTCCTATCTTCCGAGAGACAGGTTGGTGGGCTTGAGGTAAAGCTGCTGTTCTGATATGTGCTTCTGAACCAGACTTTTGCTATTGCAATGGCACCAAGCAAAAACTCAACAGCAGCCGCTGGATAACCTTTTTTCTTTTGGCTACACGAAGTAGTTTCATAACTCACACTGAGAGGACTTTTGCACTGCTGCAGCTTTTGCAGCTTTCGATTTTGCTTATTTCGGTGCATGGCTGGTTCGAAAAAGCTGCATGAAAGATATAACCGTGTATTCGGAGAGAAAAGCTATTATGAAAGTTTAACTGTACCCTGTTCTTTTTATGTTGTCTTTCTTTCCGTTTTTTTTTTAACGATCATGTTACTCTTGCATTTTATATTTTCTTTTGCTGCCCAGTCTCCCAGCTACTTTCTCCCCAATACTCATCACTTAGGGGTGTGCAAAGAGCCAGTCCCAAAATACCGCACTGATCAAAGGAGGCTGGCTCAGCTGAGAGAGCTCAGAGCCAAGTTCTTCCTCTCCTAGGTGCACTTGGGTTTGACCTGGTCTGGCAGACGGAAGGGGTGGGGAGTTATGGAACAGCAACATTTCCCACAATCTTTCCTTTCTTCAACAAAAGCGTTAGCGCCCTTGCATGATCCTATATGATGATTTGCTCGTTAGGGTTTTTTACATTCTTCAGACTCCAGAAACAAAAGTGCTAGAAAGCGGAGCAAAACTGAAGGAGTTTGCAGAGCTCCTGCTGCCATCCCGCCTCTTCCATGCTCGGGATTTCTAAGATACAACATTTTTTTCACTTGTTCCAGTAGAATTTTTGAAGCAATCGAAATTTTGATACTCTTGTCAGATCTTTGAAAAAGCATTTTGTACCTACACGGCAGTCTGGATGTTCAACAATATTTAACAAGCACTATTTTTTAAGGGCACTGTAGAATAGGAAGCTGTCAGAGACCACATTTTGTACGCCACCATTTCTATTTCTAATGTCTCAAACTTTTTTCTCAGCCATTCCAGTTCCAAAACACTTCAGTAGGTTTTGAGCATATGCTTTTCTGGGAGGGCAGGCCCAAAACACGCGTGATCACGAGCCAGAGGTTTGTGACAGAACACTGGTGATCCTGGTCCAGATGTTCCTGAGCTCTGCAGAGAGGACTGGATTTTGTATCTCCAAGGCTGGTGTCACCCAAGCCACCAGCAGCTCTGCTCCCCAGGGCAGTTTATTTTGACGTTGAGAGGAAGGCTGTCCTAACGCTTTGCACACCTCCAAGTATCATTTTGGGCACTTTCCATCTGTCATTTTTGTTCATCTCTCTCTGTCTTTCTTGATCTTCTACCACGAAAGCAGACACAGGAACGTCCTCTGTTAGTACAGGATGAAGACAAACTAAAAAAGCAGGAGATACCTACTGAGACAGCCTTTCCCCGGCAAGCAAGTGAAGAAACTCTTCCAAAGGTTTCTATTCCAATTCCCGAAGAGCAGAAATCACTCAAAAAGTGTCAGCTGTACTCTAGCATTTTTCCTTCTCCACGTATTCCCTTTATGATGTCCTTTCTCCTGGTCGTAGCACTGACTGTGTGGTGGCTGCTCTTTCTCTGAGTGGCAACAGGGTCATGTTGAAACCTCAAGACCAAAGCTCCTGAATTTCTTGGCCATAGCCTCTGCTGCATCTTCCTTGTCCTGGTCTTTGATCTCCGTAGTTCGCTGTCCTGGGGAGGGACGCCCCGCGACCGTCGTGTTAATCCCGCTGTGTGTCGTTGTGTAGCTGCGATCCGGGACCTGGCAGGAGTGGTCATGGATTGCCAGGTCCATTCTGAAGTTTCCTGCTGTGCAAAAGCAAGTTCTCTGAACCGTGTTCCCGCTTGCTGTGGGAGGGCAGACGGGGAGTGTAAATACATGGGAGGAGACGTTTGCTTCTTCCCCCCCTGTAGACTTCATGTAGGAATTGCTGAAGACTCGCTTTTACGCTTGTTTTAAACGTAAGATGTTCGCAAGCTGAAGAACATTTGATACTGATCCGAAAGAGGCTTTACAGCAATCTGCTGAATCTAATCCATAACCACTCCTTTTCTGGGAAACCAAGATTGGCATTTAAATAAAAACTGTTGATTGTCAATGCTGCTGTTAGTGTTAAGGTAGAGATAGGGACAGGCAACTTTTCGTTTTCCCAGCATGGGAAGCCTTCTGCAAAGCATCGCAGCTTCCCTCTTGCACCCCTGTTCTCGGTTCCGGGAAAATACATCATGTTATAGGAGAAAACAAAAGGAAATATTTATTGTAAATGTAGATTAATCGTTTTTCTGAATATGGTGGTCTTGGTGCAGTTCAGATGTGTTTTATTTAATTTGTGCTGAACTAACTGAGGCATGTTTGCTTAGGTCACAGGAATGGAGCGGCCTGCCGTTAGGTACGTCTCCTCTGTTAGCATGTGGACTTCACCACACCAGGACACACTTCCAGTGTTAAAGCCATGGATTGTTTTGACTTCTCTAACAAAACCGTTGCATGCCGCTTGTTGTTTATTGCCTACAAATGTGAATGTCTGGGTGATGCTCAACGTTTATCCGAGTTACCCTGGCTGAGCTGCGTAGACTCCAGGATGGGTTGCCCAGGTGGGCTGAGCAGAACTGGTTTGCGAGCTGGAGGGAAGATGGGACTTTGTGTCTAAGGGGTTTCTTTTCTGTATATAGTAATTATGGGACTGAGCTGAGCCAACCGCTGCTCCTTTCGATAGTAATCTGCTTTCTGTTGCATTCTCTGGAGGATTGGAATAGACACAGTTACTTCTGAGAACAGCCACCAGTGCCATCCGTGTTGGCAGCTGCTCCAGCAGCACAGAAGAGAAAGGAGTAAACCTTCATTACAGGGACTAAAATGTGTGAATATATATAAATACATGTACTTATAACCCTTTATAGATCCATATCTGTGTGAACAGTGTTGTTTAGGAAGCTAGCAGATAAGCTTGCAGGAGAAGGACTTACGGCAAAGACGGCATGTGCTGTCTGAAGGACCGTGGCGTATCACGGCCCATTTGAGCCGCCTCTCCTGCTCTCACTGTACAGGCTGAGGCTCTCTAAATGCTGTCTTGGAAACTTAGGTTGCTAGTGAAACCCCTCGTTTTAATCTCGCAGGAATCTTTCTGATTACTCTTGTAACCTGCTCCGATTAGTTCACCGGTTTGTGCCTTTAGGACTTTGTGTTGTGAGGATGCTGGTTTTCATTGGAAAGCATTCTTCCCTTTTTCAAACACTGCCTTTAATACAGTCTTCCTCTGTCAGCGGTTGGAAGCGGAGCAGTCGCTGGGTGGCTGTGCGGGCGTGCGGTGGGGGCAGCGGACGGGCGGTGCTGCTGGGTGGGCTGCGTGCCTGCGGATGCAGGGAACGCCGCTGAGCTCGGCGTGCAGCTCGGGAGACCATCTGGAGAAGGTGGACCCTGGAGAGGCGAGGTGGTAGAGGTGGGGAAGGATGCTGAGGTGCCACGTGCTGTGCAGAAGCTGCAGGATGGAAGAAGCCGGGGGGATGCTTCTGGCTGGGATTCCCCGCCTGAGTCTCTTTCCCTAAATTGGACCAGACGTGGTGAATCCCAGGGGCTGTTCATTCTCCCCAAGCTGCTGCAGAGAAGGAAGGGACAGGAGTTGCTGCGGCGTCTCTTTCTGTCCATTTTCTGTCCGTTTTTCCCAGAGAAGAGCAGCTTAAACACAGACCTGCTCCCTTTCAGAAGCCATGGCGCGGGGTAGCTGCCGTGGGGCTGCTGGGACGCCGTTGGGGTTGTGGCATGCTGTCGTTCTGGACCGATGACAAGTTCTCTGAAGCCATACCAGTGACTTCTGCAAAGCCATGGTTTCTGTAGCTCTGTCTACCATTTCCAAAGGACCTGAAGTCTAAAAATCTTTGCCCAGAGCAATGTTTGAACACAGTGCTCAGCATATCTTGTCGCAGAGTGATGAGTGATGCACGCTGTTGGTCACTTCAACTCAACTCTTACTCTTCTGAGTTAAAATGGTCTCTCTCTGCTTTTCCTTTTTTAATCTGGAGATAAGACTTGTTGTCATCAGCAAAAAAACTTTTAAACTTTACATTCTGAGAATGCTCAGGAACATTTTTGGGATTTGTATAACAATTATCACTGCAGAGTAGAACTATAAAGCATTTCTTCAGTTTCTTTATCTGGCAGCTGAGAGGCCGGTTACCTGTATTCGTCGGGGTGGATGTGACCTCTTCTGACAGGGAAAGCCCGTAGTAGCTTATCAGGAGCAGGAACCTCATCCGTTCGACACCGCAGGGAAGTGTCCGCTGTGCTCCAGCCCCTTTGCCGGTCGCTCTTCCACTTTTTTTCCATTTGCTTGCAAGGCAAAGGCAGTTGTGGACGTGCCCCGTGGCAATCCATGTAAGGTCTCATTCCGGCACGTTCCGTATCCCGTCCCTGCACATCACGTGTCTCGTACGTGTCATGCTGTGCTGGTGGATTCCTAGTTTTGCCCTTGTCCCTTGATATCCCTGCAGGATGCAGCGCTGAAGAAGGGATTTCGGGATGCCTGCTGTCCTAGCTGTGCGCAGGGAGCGTTGATTCGCTCTAGGTTTGTTGAAGGGCAGAGGTCTCAGGGTGTTCGTAAAGGACCCAACACGTGTACTTCGCTCCCTTTCTTCCTCAGGAACAAACTTGCTGCGAAGCCCCGGCAGCCCCCCGGCCCCGTCGCTGACCCCGAGCGGCGGTGGGATTAAGGTGCCCTGTCCGTACGTAGCCAGTGCAGTGCCAGTCTGAGAGTGATGGGGAGCCCAGTTACCGCTTCCAAAGGGAAGCTGGAGATGTCCGCAGCGCATAACCTCGTCCAGGGTGGTGCGAGAAATCCTGATTTTTCACTGTGACCTGCTGCAGAAAATGACATTTCAGTGACTCTAGCGTGCCAGTGACGTAGCTACGGTAAGACTGCCAGCGGTTTTGCTGTTAATTAGACTTTCCCAGTGTTTGTAGTGTGGCCGCTTGGCTTCAGCGAGGCTCTTCGGTGCTCTCGTGTGGGATCCAGTTCGCGGCTGTTGAGGCTTCAGGGTTTTCCGTCATGAAGTTGGTGGTTGGCTCTGCACTCGCTTGCTGAATCTTCTTACCCTGACATGAGCTCTTCTGAACACTAGATAACACGCAGAATCGTTCCCTGCACTTCATGCGTTAAGAGCAGGTGGGCATTAGTATTTTGAAGCAACAACTGTGCCAGAGCCGATTGCTTGAGGCTTGGATGCAGCTCTGAGGCTGCGTTAGGTGTCGGGCTCTGCATGTGGTGATAATTGTTTATATTCAAGGATGTAAAACAACATCCCTTTTTTCTTTTCCATTATTAAAAGTGAACAGATAGATGAGGGTATCGTCTGCAACTCCTGCCGTGTGCTGCTTTGCGCTGCGGGTCGATAGAAGATGAGCTGAGGGCTCTGCGGGCAGGTCAGGTTAAGGTACGGCGTTCAGCTGAGACCAGCTCTCCTCCCGTGCAGCGTGTGCAGTAACTAGTGATGACCCCGAAGAGCAAGTATTCAGTATTTGCCTCCTACCCTGCAGTAATGAGGAGAGGTGGGTTTCCTCGGCGTGGCACTGGAGGAGTAGTTGGCGTTTGCAGGAACAAGGTTGGGCTGGCCTCGCTGTGTCCGTCCCGCAGGGCTCCTCGGGGAGGTTGTGGGCAAAGTGGCTTTCACTTCACGTAAGGGTCAGTAATTTGTCACTCTGAGAATTATTCCACTGGTTTATTGGGTTTTCTTTTTTCCTGGTCATGAGTTGATGGCACCTGTTCTGACCTACAGAATAAGGTAGGTTGCTTTCTGGAATAATTTAGTCCAAAGAAGCATTATGGATTCATTTAGAAACTCTTTGGTCTGTGCTTACCAGTGGGTGACATGGGAGAACCTGGCAGGAGTGGTTTCTCTTGTGTCCCTGTTTGCATCTCTCGTGGTTTGTGAAGCTGGAGGGAAGGACCAGTCTTGGGTTGTGCCACTTTGGGATCTTCTAGGAGCAGTACATGGTTGTGCTGAATCAGTTTGTGGGGACTGAAAACACTTTCTTTTTTACCTAAAATACTCTCTTTTGGAACACTTCCTCGGTTTTGTATTTTTTCGCAGATTTTTCTTTGTAAATATGTACATTTACCATTAATAAATGTTATTGCAAATCAGATTCTTCTTTCCACTGCTTATTAACAACAAAGCTGTATACGACCTGCGCTAACGACTTCCTTGGACTAACCCTCGGTATTGCTGCTTTCTCAGACCAGGAGCTGTCAGACCCCAGGTCATTACCAGTCAGATTCAGGGTGCTGGGTCTGCTGGGTTTCGTGCTCCTGGGGAGCGGGGGCACGCGAGGCTGCGGCTGTAAGCAGTGCATCCTCTCAGACTGGCCAGAATAATTGAATTGAGGATTAAATCTGGCTTGCTTTAGGAAAGGCTTTGTTTGCAGAGGAGTCCAGAGGTTCAGCCCTCTACCAGATACTTCATGTAACACTGACACGTTCTCCCTCTTCGCTTCTGAGAGTGAATGGGAGGAAAAATCGTTTGCAGAAAGTTCTCCCGAGAGCAGAAGTGTCGCAGATCCTGTGCAATGCAGCTGCAAGAGCCTCTGCCCCGCACATTGTACTAACTTGAGGACAAAAATGCTCCTTTCTGGTTTTTGTAAGCGAAGAAACCATGTTCCGAATTCACCACCGCCTTTCTGCTTGGTAATACAACGCAAGCTTCTGGGGGGGTTTAGCTGGTTGAAGCTGTCTGAGGTTGTGTCTAGAGGCTGTATCAAGAGCCAGTCTGAATTTTAACTCCCGACTTCTATTCTGTGAGATTATTTCCTTCTGCATAAACCATTTGGCTCAGTCTGTGCAGTCACGAGCGATCACAGGGAAGCAAATCTGGCGGCGATGGAGCAGCACGAGGCTTGTGCTGCTGCTCTCCTGGGCGAGCCTGGCATCGAGCAGAGCTGGAACTCGATAGCAAGCGAAATGCGGCAGCGCAAGAGGGATGTTGGTTATGAACCCTGGTATGAATCCCTGCTCCTTCCACTTGCTGCTGCTGCGCTAAATCGGAGGCAGCGTTGGCAATGCCACGAGCAGCTTTTTCACTGCAGAGGGCATTTGGAATCAGCTGTGCACAGCTCTGTACCCCGGGTCCAAGGGTACCTGCCCCACAGAGGGGTGGGAGGGGGATCAGGATGGGTGGGGAGAGGAAATGCTTCAGGAATCGTCTTGCTCAGCAACCTTCTATTAATAACTGAGATACTGAGCCTGAGGTGGTTTCCTGTTGCAAGTAGTTGATGCAGTGGATTGGAAGTGGCTGCTGTGTATCATGTAATATCTTGGGCTTCTTGTTCATGACAGCAAGTCTGTCTTTTTGAGCTTGTAGCATGCTGTGGCTTCTCTAGCCTTACTTTTAACTTTGGTCAAATTCTCTTTTGTCCTTCTGTTGTCTGACTAGGCTGGTCAGGATGTTGTGATCAGGTCAATTAAAACAAATCAGCCCCAAAATACAAATCACTTTGCTAATGGCTATCACTTTCAAATACCTGGGTTTGTTGAACAGCTTCTAAACTTTTAAACTTCTATCCTTAAAGCAAAGCAGTTCTATAAGGCATGGCAGGTATTGTAAAATAAGGATCTCTTGTTTTCTGCTTTATAATACTTTTTACCGAAGTGCTTTGACAGCTGTGAGGTTGAGCTTCAGTTGATCTGGGAGTTCTCGCTGGTGAGTGTGGTTCGCTGCGAAAGCAACGTCACCTGCTTGTGCATCTGTAGACGTCACACCCAGGCTGCTGGCCGATGCGGAGGCTGGTTTGGGGATAACCTAATAACACGCGCCGGCGTGAGCGACTGCCAGGCCATGCTGAGCAAGAAGGGGACTGGGAACTGCTGACTAGCCAGAATTTACAGTGTTTAATATGGTGGTTGTAGGGAGTTAGCATGCACTGTAATTTCATATTTATATCCATTTTTATGAAATGTCTTTGGTAGTTGGCAGATTGACATCATTTTAGTACTCCTTAAGTTTCATGCAGGATAGGAGCCTGGCTGGGGATGAGGATAACTGGATATTTCTGGGGAGAGAGGCAGCACACGGGCTGCAGAAAACGGACATCCAGTCCGGCAGCGCAGGGCCGCTGGTTTACCTGATCGAAAATAGTAGGTTTTTGAAAAAATACAGACAAACAAATTTATACAAAAACACTTTTTAAGAAAAAACAAATCCTTTTGGTCACTGGTATCAGCCATGCAGTTAAGCCTGTTATTAATTTATCCCCAGTCTGAATGACCGTGTGTCACTTTTTACACTGCGGCGCTTACATGAAGCTGTATCCTCTGCCAGCCAGCCTCGGGCGCATAAAGGTTTGCGTGCGGGAGGGTGGTGGTGTCGTCACATTCGTGTCTGGTGCAGTTTGTTTCTGCGGGGGCACGGCAGCCTGTCCTGCGTTTTCTGTGCGCTGTGTGTGGCTTCGGCAAAGACTCTGCTTCGTGCTTGGCTTTTAGGCGTCCCTGCTTTGGTTCTGTGTCTCTGGAAGTGAGCAGTTTGCAGCCCAGGCGCTCTCCGGTTTCATGGGTCTGGGGGAGAGCTGGGAACTCTGCAAATCTGAGCCCTAAAAATAGGAATTATTGTGCATTTACAAATTAAAATAAATCTTGATAAGGTCAGAATTTAGAACAGATGTTCAAATTCCTAGGGGCTTTTTGGTTTTTTTTCATAAAAAGATAATCTTTTCTAGCCTATGTGCAAACTGTGTATTTAAATATAGGCATAAATGTAAAGATAATTTTATATAGAAACAAAGACCTTTCAATTGGTCTGTCTGCTTACTGGTAGAATAGGAAGGCAAGGAAAATGTGCTTCTGGTTGGTTGATCTTATCAGGATTTCATTCTGCCTTTAGAGCTTGCATGTTTATTGCTGCCCTTGGCTCTGCTGGCAGGCAATATGTGGACACCATAGGCTTCAGCTAAGCTTTTCCCTTTCTTTGTGCTTTTGCCGTAAGATAATTCCACAATGCAAATTATTTTTCTGTGTGTGATAGGGAGCTGGGAAGTTGTTTTGTCCGGATACAAATGTTTGTCTCTTAAACAGATCTGCATTTGTGTGGCTGCTTGATCTGCTGTGGTTTATCTGTGAGTCTTCCTCTTGGTCACAGTTGTGCCACTCCTGCTACGTAAGGAAATCTGGCTCCTAAGGCATTTTCCGTTTACCTCCAGATGATGTACACTGTCTTCTCAAGATCCCATGATTAATTTGCAAGATTTAGCTTCTGTAATTAAGGAGAGATTGATACATTGGGAGTATATAAATCCAGGTTTTAAAGGAAGATGAAGACATGGGCATTCAAAGCTGATGACCTCCGTTCCTATTCTGTGTTGTGAAATATTGCGGTAGAGTATCTTGCGTTAGGCAAAACTGGATATACCTGCGGAGGAGCACGTATGGAAGTGGGTTTAGATCGGAAACAACACTTCCCTGTGTGTGCGGTCAGACGTGATCCGCACGGTGCTGATCACTGCCCCTTCAATGCACTTGCCTAAGCAGTGTCCCGAGAACCTAAAAGATGCCCCAGAGGCTGGAAATTCGAATGGACAGAAATCTTACCGGTAACCTGTCTGCAACATAAAGAAGCTGGGAACTGAAAAATACCTGGGACGAATGGTAGAAGAGCCACTTCTTGAAATGACACTAAAATCAGCACCGATTTGTTGCTACATAAAGCAGCTCTTATTCTTAACATACTACTGAACCGTGCCGTTAGATGAGGTCGATCAGGGTGAAAGCCTCTGGTGTGTGGAAAATGCATTGTACCAGCTAACCCACAGGCTTCAGATCTCACGTTTTAAGCACAAATTACTGGGTCTCTTTTTTTTGGTTGCCCAGAGAATCCTCTTAATAGAAAGTGAGGCAACAGTTTCTATTCATCTTAATACCACCACCAAAATCAGAAGAACAGTTGACAAAGTGGACTTGCCGTGCTTCTATGAAAGTTTAATCCCTGTTTTTGGAAGAACAGATGTGGCTATTTTTATACAGTTACCAGAAATCAACCGTGAGGTGAATTATTGAGAAGAAATAGTAACGGCGTTGATTAAGCAGCACCCCTCTGGGATTTTCCCCTCCTTGCTCCCTGATGTTGTGTGATGTGACAACTTCGATATGGGTAAAATCGTAGGTGTCCATGCTGCTTCTGCCCTTCCTTGAAGGCAACTTTCCGTGTCAATAGTGAGAAGCACAATGTGTAGCAGAGGGCAGGACGGCAGCCATCAGATTCACCGCTGGTGACGGCAACGCCGCTTCGCTGTGCGCATCAGAGATCATCACTCGGGCCTCTGGGCAAGCAGCTGACCTGTCTCATTCATGTTTTAACTCTGCTCTTCTGTCGCTGCTGCTTCCCTCCTGGCTAGAGGGCTCCCAGAGCTGCGAGAAGACCTAGCTGAGACCTTGCGAACGAGCTGAGCGGAGAGCGGATTAGCACCAGCCTTAGTTAAACCCTCTGGCTCGGCGCACTCTTCCCAGATACCTCAGCTGCCCTAGACACGCTCGCGGGCTTCTCGGAGGGCTGCGTTGCTTCATTACGTGTCCTCTCTCCCGTGCACCGCCACGATGCCGATTACGGTGTGCCTTCAGGAGGTTTAGCTACCGCAGAGGTGTCCGTGCACCGGCTGCTTTTGGGATAAAGTACCTTACGAATGTTTCGGTACTCAGGAATAAATGGTCAAACGCAGCTTGTTGAGAGCAGTGAGCTGCACCGCATGCTCGGTGGTGATGGGGTCAGCGCGCGTCAGCGGCAGCATCTGGCTTTCCAGTTTAAAGCCACATTTCTTTATTCCGCAGCTGGAGAGTTTTGTGCTAAGTTAATTGAACCGGTTTGTCTCGAAGAAATCGTACGAATTCATTCAGATGACCAGACTGCATCGTCAGTTCAGGAGCCTCTTGGTAGCTGAAGCAGCTGATTTCAGTACTAACTTGTAGATATCCTTACTATAATTTTACCAGTGCCAAGTCTGTGTTCGTTATCCCGGAGACTGCAGCAGCAAACAGGGTGCTCGGAGGGGTGAGGATTCCCAGGGGCGAGGAAGGGAGCAAGGCTCAGGCTCTGCGGATTATCGTACACGCTAATTCGGGGTTTATTCTTTTAACCACCAGGTGCAAATTAAAACACAGCGTGTAATATTCCAAGGAGTTAAAAGCAGAACTGGGGTGTGGTTTGGGTGTAGTTGGTGGGTTTTGTTGCACGTGAGAGTTCTGAATGTGCACAAGTCCCCACTTGCTACACTGGAATCACTCCTGTTTCCAAACTGGCCAAAAAGTCCTTAGTGGTGGCTCTTCCTTTAGTTGCAGAGAGTTGTTTTAATATTAATTCCTTAAACTTCAGGAAAGTGGATGTTACTGTGCCAGGAAGGCTGTGTCAGTAAACGCGCTGGATACCTTGCATAGCACAGAGGTTCTCAAGTGTCTTTCGAACCCACTGCTGTTGCATGCCTTGCTGGAGATGTGATGTCTTACAAGAAACCAATGTTTTGCCGTTATGCTTCATGACCTCCTGTTCTCTCTAATGCTCTCTTTCTCTCTTTCTCTCTCTTTGGCCTTTTTTGTGTATCTGTTTCTTTTTAGAAAATGCGTGACTTTCTCTCCAGAGAGGATGTGGCTGCCGTGCCAGAGAGGAGCAGTGTTAACACGGGCTTGGCGCGGGAGGGCTCAAAGCAGTCGGTAGCTTTTAGTGAGACCCCCGAGCCACCCGCCTCAGAGCCTTCTCCCAGCCGAGACTTTGGTGCTTCCTCCCTAAGCAGCAAGGAGGAGGAGGAGGTGGCGGCGGCTCCCAGCCTCCCCGTGAGCGAGGAGGACCTGAGATGTGGAAAGGGGGTTTGTGCGGATGCGGAGAAGGACTCAGAGCTCTCTGAGCCGGAGCCCCCCGCCAGCCCTGCCGCACCTCCCCGGCAGCCCTGGCCGGGAGAGGAGGAGGTGGCAGAGGATGGTGGCGAAGACAGATTTGCCTTTAGAAAGCTAAATGGCGAGAGTCACGACTCCGATGTTAATAACGGGCTGCCGGCAGTCATTCGCTGCTTCCAGGTAGAGAGCCCCAGCGCCTGCTCCCCACCCCCCCGGCTGGCTTTGGAGTGGGACCCCAAACACTGCAGCAAGCAGATGCCACGGACCCAGAGAGGAGCGGGGTTTGCTCGGCTTGGACTTGTGCTTGGAGCTCGTTAGCCCGTTAATCTCCCACAGTCAGTGCACACAAACCCCTCTCCATTTATCTTTGCATTAAATGCGAGCCCCTCTCAATTTATCTTTGCATTAAATGCAGTTGCGCAGCACAGCGCCCTTTGCCTTTCTTTGATCGAAGCACCCTGTTGCATACACCCAAAAGGGAAATATCTAGGCTCCAAAGGCATGTAATTTTAGCTCCACAAGGTTTTTGCCATCTCCTGCTGTACCGGAGGCTGAGCCTTAGCGCAGCAGAGCAAATCTGAAGCGCTGTCAAATGTGCTTTTACATCATGAACACGGGCTTTGATGGCCCCTTTCTGCTCCCCAGCATGCGAGGTATTTTTGCCTGCTTCAGTGTTGATATGAATTGGTTATGGTCAGACAGACATCCTCTTCCCCCGCTAACAACCACGGTGGCGTCTGTCAGGTTCGGGGACGGTGAGCAGCAATCGAGCCCTCTGGGAAAACACTGGGTCTGAACTAACTCTGTCATCTGCGGGATGATTACCAGGTGGTGGAACAACTGATTTCTCTTCCCCGACCCCCCCATTTCTCTTTCGAGATGTCATGGTTGGGTTTTGTCTGACATTGATTTAATAAAAGTTAAAGACCTAGGATCTGATGAGGATTTTCAATAATACAGCGTTCCACTTGCAGTCAGGATAAAGCTGCTCCGCTGCGACCAAGTCTTTATTTGCCCAGGGTTTGTGTTAATCTTGGCATTGTCATCAGTAGATGAGGGTTATCTTTTACTGGCAGCTGGCAATGAGCTTCTAGTAGTTAGAAAGTTAATAATCAGTGGAGACAGTTTCTTTGTAGTATTGTGACACACTGGTTAAACCATTAACGCCTCTCTGGGGCTGACCTGAGGGCAGGGTGCTGGGAAGGTCTGGAGGATTTTTCTGTCGGTTTAATCCTCACGCGTGATCTCTGCCCTCCCAGCAGTGTGTCGTACCAGAGGCTTCAAACCAAAGATTTCCAGGCTGACCTTGGTTTCCACAGTGCTTTTATCAGATCAGTGTCAGAACGTTTGCCAGCAGCTCGGGTCACGATGTGGAAATGCTAACTGGGTCTTTACGGAGATGTTTTTAACCCTGTCTCACAGCCACCGCTAGTGAAGACGCAGACGGTCACCATCTCCGACGTGTCCAGCGCTGTCAAAAGCGAAATTCCCACGAAAGAAGTCCCCATTGTCCACACGGAGACAAAGACCATCACCTACGAAGCTGCACAGGTAAGGTGTGTTCTGATTAATTTTCCAGGGGCTTAATTAAACTCAAGCATTTTGTTTCCAAATCCCCTGGATGAGACAGCAGCACCTGCCTTTCTCCAAGCATCCGAGTGCCAACACAGGCGTTAACCGATGCTGTGGACTCTATTTCTAGGTGCATCTGGTATTTTTAGAGGAGCAGTGTTTTTACTGTCCTTGAAGAGTAATTATTTTTTCAAGATGTGCGTGCAAACAGAATTTATCTTCAGCCCCTGGTGGCTTTGGGATGTAGAACTGACTGTACAGAGTTAACCTGAGATGGCCTTTTTCTGCAAGAGATGCCTTGTCTTGTTTTCCCCAACTCTCTTTGCTGTTTATGCCTCTTCAGAACTTGGTTTATAAATTGATTATCCTTTAGGTTTCAGCCCTGAAGCAGGTGTTGAAAACGGGAAGTTTTGTATAAAATGCAACCAGAGTGGGTATCTGGTGATTGGAAACTAGAAATGTTAGTGGAGCAATGCCAGCATACGCAGGTGTGGTTTCATTGCTGAGGTTAAAACTAATCCTCCATCTAAAATAGGTGTTATTTATGTATTTGAGAATTTGGAGCCTGTGTTAGCTCGGGTTCGTCGTAGCTGTGGTTGTTAGAAGCAGCCCATGCTCTGTTGTTGGACTGTTGTGACGGTGGGATGTAGGTTCGGCTGCGGGTATCCCATGGACCATGCTTGTATCAATAATTTGGGATTCCCGAGGAATGCTGTGGCTGCTCAGCATCCTCCCCGATGGCAGAAGCAGAGCTCAGACGTGCCCGCACTGGGCAGTGGTGAGCATCGCCTGGTTTCTCAGCCAGTGACCGGATGAATAGTGGAGCTCTGCTCTGGTTACTGCTGTTAGTTTCTAACTGGGAAATGAAACGTGCGTCTCCAGGGCTGGGAGAAGTCGGCCGTGCGTGTGCCGGCTGGTGATGTGCCGTGAGATTTCTTCCAGTCTGTGGAAAATGGTCCCACCTTGTGGTAACTCCAGATATCGTCCCACCGCCGTGCTGGGGATGCTGCCCAGCGTTCGTGGTGGTGCACAGTGAGGGAGACGTGGCCAGGATGACTGACTTCAGGTTCTCCAGCAGACCTTGAAAGGTCGAGTCGTGTGGGATAGCAACCAAGTAACCAGCTATACAGAAGTTGTCCACAGAATCACAGAATAGTAGGGGTTGGAAGGGACCTCTGTGGGTCACCCAGCCCAACCCCCTGCCCAAGCAGGGTCACCTACAGCAGGCTGTAGAGGACCTTGTCCAGGCGGGTCTTGAATATCTCCAGAGAAGGAGACTCC
>Ga0065711_1001143_pt1 | contig 47575 bp, 23 predicted proteins | sample Hoacrofraction12_FD_59098 | JGI IMG/M metagenome (GOLD analysis project Ga0065711, IMG submission 59098) | Hoatzin crop microbial communities from Cojedes, Venezuela - Epithelial fraction 12 v2 (version 2) | ecosystem: Host-associated > Birds > Digestive system > Esophagus > Crop | place...
GCCCCTCCCCCCGCCGGGGTGCGGAGGAGAATGGAAAGAAAACAGGCAGAAACCGGTGGGTCGGGATAAGGGCGGTTTAACAGAACAGCAAACAAAGGGAACAGGAACAACAACCATACAGATAAGGAGAAAAACACAACACAAACTGCACAACACCCAGAGAGCCGCCCTCCACGTCCGCCACCACGAGCTCCCGAGCCGCGAGTGAGTTCCCCCCGCGCCGCCCCCCCCCACCGGAACCCAGCATGACGGCACGTGGTGTGGAATACCCGGCTCTGTTTGGCCAGGTGGGCTCAGCCCGCCCGGCTGTGCCGCTTCCTGGAGTCCCGTGAAAATTAACCCTGCCCGAACGCAGGACAACATTTAACTACAACATTTTACTAGTTCCTTACTCCTATTCTTTGTCTGTACAACCACTCTTCTATAAAGTGAAAATCATAGACTCTACCCATACATACATGAAAAGCTAGTTGCATCTGTGATAGGTTTCACTCTCAAAAATGGCTCTATAAACCTTTTCAGAATGGACCTCTTTAGTGGGAAACACGTGAAAAAAAATGGCATATGGTAGCTTCTGAAATTTTGTTTCCTTGCCACTGAAGAAAAAGAGATTCATTTCTTTTCCTCATCAGACTGTTATTATTTCCTGATGAATTCGGTGTTGTGCATTTATTGTTTCAAATCCCCTATATCCTTACTTTTATGATATATCTTATCATATCATAGAATCATAGAATGGTTTGGACTGGAAGGGACCTTATAGATCATCTGGTTCCAACCCCCCTGCCATGGGCACGGACACCTTCCACTGGACCAGGTTGCTCAAAACCCCATCACACTTTTAAAGCAAATTATGATAATACGCAGTACTGACATCGCATTTTTCATCCCTGAAACAATCCATGAATAAGAAAAGTAGGGATTATTAGTCCTGTGTCACTGATGAGAAAGCTGAAATAAAAAGGGAATTAGAGCCTGAATTTTAAGCTGGACATTCTGATTTCAGTCTTGTAAGTGCTGAGAACATTAAGCTTCTCATCTTAATGCCAAAATTTTCTTCTCCTCGTAGTAGTAACATATATGCTGTGGGTTTACATTAGCTTCTATTTAATTCTTGTTCGCTTAATCTCATTTCAATTAAGAGTTGAGATGAAAGAAAAACAGCATTAATTAAAACTGTTAGCTCTTACCTCAATAATTTATTTTTCAATCAACAAACATTAAAGCAGTGATTTAGGAGTGATTATACTGATTTTAAAAGTTCAGAAGCTCAACGGGACAACATATTTAACAATTTAAAAGTTGCGTTTTTCGAATCAATACACTGTTAACAAAGTTTGGCAAAGTGATTTCTTAAGTAAGCTTTGGCAAACTAGAGTTGCTTGTCATCACCTAGACGAGGACTAAAGAGAGCAAGCATGCTCCCCATGACAGCTGGACTTCTAATCCTCCTTAGAAGAATGGAGGAGATGAGGTTGCTTCTTTTTCATGTACTTTGATGCATCTACACAAAAAATTTTGTTTAGCATCTTCCTAGGAGTCTTGCTTGTAACCTTGGTGTTTTACCTCACTTTTTTCTACTCTCCAAATTAAAACTGGTTCCCTTTGACAGGTGTTTGCCTTCAGTGTTCAGAATCTAAAACTTCATGCAAACAGTCAAGTTACCCAAGTGTTTTATATCTATCTGGCATTTCTGGACTTTCATGTGAGATGGGAAGATTAGCACTTATAGTTGATAAGTTAACTTTATTTCCTAAAAATGGATTAAATACTGGAGTTTCTTATTTTTTGCAAAACAAATGTTTGCACTCGTGAAAATTCAGCTGACTTGATTTTGGAAAATCAAGGAAATAAATGGCGAAAACAGCTGTAAGGAAATTAATATTTGGCTAGTTTGCTTGGAGTACAGTGAATTTTTCAGTGAGAGTAGAGTTTCTCTCTGCTAGAACCATTAATTTTGCTGATTTACTGTAAACATTTGAAATGGCATAAGAGAGCCTAATTTCCTGCCTTTCTTTTAGAAATAGTACTGCCTGATTCCCACGTGCAGCCCACTTCAGCTTGGAGTATTTATCAGTACTATTTATTGTTCTTGTTGCGACTGGGTGGCAGTCTTTGAGCTACGGCACATGTGCTACCGCATTTCACTGCAATGAAGGACCTGCAGGTCTGCAGGGCACCCCTAAACCTCCAACAAAGTTCAAAGCCACTTGGGCTGAGAGACCACAAAGAACCCTTCCTTCAAACTCTTGAAACTGAGGAGTTTGCATTCAGGTTTGTGACTCATGAGGAATAGGTTATAATTTGAATTAAGTACCTGCAAGGTAATTTTGATTTTGTGTGAGGATGAGAGTTTCACAGAACTTCAGGAGAAGCTTTAAGCCTCCCGTAGTCACAAGATTAAATGACAAACACCGTGAAACATTAACTTGGGATGCCAGAGAACTGTGCTGGTTAGCTCAGGCGTGTTTATCCATCATCCCCAGGGCAGCTGCAGTGAGTGAGCAGCTGACCCCAAGCCCACGGCTGATCTCTCGCTCTGCACACTACTCCAGGAGAGGGGAGGACAACGTGGCTATGTAGGACAGACCAACGCAGAGGGGTTGTGGATGGGCGATCCCCATGCCCAAGGACCGTGGAGACAACCTCCCAACAAGGGCAAAAGGAATAAAACACCCCTAGACCTCAGCAGTACAACCAGGATCTGTCCTGATAGCAGCAGACCCAGCCCTCTATAAAAAGCAAACCTGGAGAAATTTTTGTGCTTGGTCTTTGGGGAGTGAGCAAGGCAAGCTGTCTGAGCTTGGACAGACAAGAAGAGATGGTCTGATCAGCAGGTTGTGCTGTTGTATCGTTGGAAGCTGTACCTCAGTGCTCCTCCTAGCTTGGTACAAATTCCTTACGGCAATGTGCACATTCATCAGTAAATAAAAAGATTTTTTTGAACCCTTAGGCTAATATTCATCATGTCCTGCAATTAATGCAGTTTATGTCATTTAGGTTCTTACGTTTGACCTGGTGAGACTCACAGTATAGTCATCACCTACTGTCACGATTAGATCATTTAAATAAACATGCTGATCCAATGAAGTAATTCGAGTCTCAGCCTTTAGCTCTGACTTACGGTGGCAATATCTAAAAACATTTAATCTTACAATAATGAAATTTTGAGTAGCCGGTAGCATGCTTGTAAAATGTGCAGGTGCCAGTGCTAGGGGGCTTAAATCTTACTGCTGAGGTGGGAATTTTTCTTTTACTAGCTTGTTTTAGTAGTCCAGGAGGAGATTATTTTTTGTAAATCATTCTAGACATGTAGATCCTTCTTTTCTAATTCTCTGATCTACAGCCCAAATAGCAAATGTTGTCTCACTTGTTTCCTGTTAACTCTTCCAGAAATGTTGTGCCTCTGTCTTGACCAAACAAAAAGTAGGCACGCTACCATTCTGCTGGACGACTAGAAACTGTTCACTCATTTCATTGATGCAGTTCCAGCCAAGCAGTGAATCTGGAGTACAAAAAAACCAGACTGCCTTGATCAAAAACAGAAGAGTCGGGTTTTCTGTAATGTTTAGTTGCCAGTGCCCAGAAAATGGATATGAATAATTTCCAAAAGAAAAGCTTTCAAGAGCATATGTGACTTTGAGGATTACCACGTGCAAGAGGATTATTATCGGAGAGACAAATGGGATAAGAGGTTACAGCACATTAAAGCGGAGTTGTTTTACATCAAAGGTGTAGTATGGTTACACGCTGTATAATACGAGGCATTGGCCAGGGAACCTTCTGCCACAGGGCAGAACAAGAATGAGTAACAATAACGAGGGAGCCAGACAATCAGGTTTTAGTATGAGCTTTCAAGCTCTTCTAACTGTCTGATTTCAACTCTATACACCAGTGTTTGAAATATACAGAGATGTTTGCATTCAGAAGTGAATTAACAGCAACGATAATCAGCTTACAGATTCCTGTTCTGTGATGTGCTGAAGGGGAAAAAAAAAAAAAGTAAATAAAACTCCAGGCATTTAGGTCAAATACAAAAAGCCTGTGGGCTGATTGGAGGGAGCACCCAGCTGAACAATCACATGATTCTTTGGAAAGAATTGCTGTTAAACTGCCCAGCAAAATAGCCTCTTCTCTTTGTCAAAAGGCATATCTCAAATATCTAGTTTCCCTCGTCTTGTCTTGCAGATTTGTTTTCTTCAACTGATTACAGTAAAAATCTGGGGGAAAAAAATTGTTATGTGTTTACTTATATATTATCACATGATATATTTTGAACATCAAAAGCTTATATATTCTTGTAAATTTTGCATTTAAAAAATTGACAACAACCAGCACTACTATGGCAATGGGTAGGCAAGGTCTAACCGTAAGGACAGGACTTCACTGCCTTTGCATCCCGTTTCGCTTCCTCTGCCTGCAGACGCAGCTGGAAACTCGCGTGTAGGTCAGGTCTGAGCATTGAAGCTGTGACAGCATTCCTGTAAACGGGCTCGCCGCTGAATGACAGCTCCACACCGTCTGTCCCGAGAGCGGAGCAGAGTACTTCGTCAACTCTGAGAGATCCTCCAGCCGCTCGACGTGTCCCTGTGTGTATCCCGGCCCCCTCGGGGCTGGGTTGGTAAGGTCCAGCGTGTGCATTTAAGCGTGTGGTTAAATAAAAAGGCAGGGAGCGTGCGGCTGGGCCTCTGGCAGGGTGAGCCCGGCCGCCCTCGTTTCGCGGGGCGGGGCTGCTCCCCGCCAAGGGACCCCGGCCCGGAGCCCCCTCGGGCGGGGAGAGGGGCTCTGCTGCGCGACGGTCCCCTGGCAGGGTTCCCAGGGCTGCGGCGGCGGCTGTGACAGTGGCGGGCAGACACCAGAGGGAGCTGTTGTTCCACCGGAGGCCTGGGAAACGACAGCCTGGGGGTGCCGGGCTTATGAACAGCGTGACGGAGTTTTCTAAGCAGAGAAAGAAGTTCAGGTGACAGGACTCCACGAAAACGCGCGTGGTGACGCCCTTCGTTCTGGTGACGTTTGGAAGAGTTTCCGTTCCTCGCCATTCTTCCGTGCGGACTCCGATGTACTGGTTCTACCAAGATGGGGCTGCGCAACACCCGCTGACCGCCCACAACTTTTCAAGCTCTCTTTGCAATACTAGAGCCTGACGGCTCAGTGTCCAGAGTCAGGTGAGCAGGAAAGAAGAAATCACCATTTTCACTTGTTTGTTGAAGGAGTCTCTTCTCCTGGTCCATCGGCACGTGCCCTCCCTCTGTCAGAGGGCCTGTGGCTGAACCGGTAAAGTCCTTGGACCCTGAGGGTCCTGGTCCCCAGGTGTGCTGCCTGCTGGAAAGGGACCACGATGCGACCATCTGCTCAGCTGCCCTGGTTTTCCATGGAAGTAAATCTGGGTACACAGACAGGAAAGAAGAGAGTGGGTTATCTACCAACTGGAAATTTAAAGTTTTGGAAACTTTCATAGGATCCTCTATATTTTTGTCCAGGATCCTATATATTTCTACCCAGAGGAACCCAGATGAGAAAAAAATTGCAGATCTGTTCCCTGCAATAAAGTATCACAGGTCTAGATTTCACAGTTAGATATCAAATACCTGAGGAACATCACTCTTCTGCTTCTGTAACTTTGTCCCATAAGTAAAAATGATCCTTACTTACATATACCACATACTCTTGACCCAAAAGGCACATTGCTAACAAATACAGCTCTGTGAGCCCCCGAGTGATTGTCAAAGTGCCCAGTACTTCAGCCCGCTACAGCTGTGGCTCTGCCCTTTCAGCAGCTATACCTGTGTTTTGTGCCTCTAACAGTGTGTCCTTCTGCCCACAAAGTCTCAGCTGGCCTGGACCAGGAAAAGCAAATCCCCTGGGCTCTCCACAGAGAGGATCTTGCAACTGCTCGATTTTCAGTAACTGATTGAAAGAAAACACACTGACAGCCCCAAGGTAAATCTATGCCAGTATTTTTTAGAAAAATGTTTCAACAAACAAACAGACCCAACTCCATTACGGTTCACACAATGCTGGGGCAGGTGCGAGGCTGCTCTGGTTCGCAGCTGAACCTCTGAGACAATGAACTAAAACGGAGACTCACTCTCTGCTTTCTTCCCACAAGTAATTAACGCTTCTGCACTGACTGCCTTTAGGTTCTATTATTTACGCGGTGCTTAACTTACCACAGCCACTACACTGAGGTTCACCTGTGGAATATGAAGCAGAGATCAGCTCGTTACACAATACAGCTGTCTCTTCAGCAGAAAGGACTTCAGAGTCCTATTCTGTTGTCAAAACGGTATTCTGTAAAAATCATCCTTTCATTGCTGAATATCAAAGTAAATCCAGGCTGAGCCAAATGTTAGATTGTATAGCCCGGGCTTTCACAATGCTGCCAAGGTGAAGGATTCTGCAACAAAACTATTTTTTTTTAACAGTTATATTGCAGGTGCGTAAGATCTAAAGGAGATGAGCATATTCTCTTCTTAGGTGTGTCAGTTTTACAGAGCTCACCAGCACAAAAAGAGGACCTTGGCATTGTTATAATGACGAACATAGAAGGTGCTTCATACGTTCAGGTGGATGACTTGCATTGTAAAGAACTTTTAAAAGATCTGGGCATTACGAGAGGCGGGTGTTTAATTGCTGAGTCATTAAATCAGAACCATACACAAATTATCCAGGCAGTAAATCTTTTTCTTCTGATAGGTAAAGAAGAACGCTGAGAGAACTAGAATCAAATTGTCATCTTAATTACACCAACATAAATGCAGAGGAGGAGAAATGTATTTAGGTAGTTAATGATGTGGATAGGTGCCTGGTAAAATTCACAGAAACCCCTGTGCAGACCAAATGTTTAAGTAGGCTTGATTTTGCAAACCTGTTTAAATATCAGAATCTCTGTGGCTTCAGGTCTGATTCCTCGATTGCAAGGTAGTACATCGCTTGTGCTTTTAAAGGCAAAAATCACTCTACAGATTTGAATCTTTCTACAATATGGAGAGAAGTAAAGGTTATATATAAAGCCCAGCTTCACCTTAGCTAAATAAATCTGCTCTCACCGTCAGTGAAGAGACAGCGGCTCCTTCATGCACCTAGGCTGTAGTGACAGCGCCCTGTCTTCAGAAGGAGTACTGTCACACCGTATCTCTATCCCTACCTCAGTTTATTGCTCCCTCCAACTCTGCTAATATGGCTGTTATCTGGAGCTGTGCTGTGAACCTGGCTTTTTGTTAAAAAAAAAAGAAAAAGAAAAAAGAGAGAAGGGAAAAAAATCCTGAATGTAAAAGCGGTGATGTGTATCACATGCGTGATCTGGCTGACAGCACCATCCAACTGACGTGTTCTAGTACACGTGGGGATGTCGCGATGCAGAAGTGGCAGGAGTGGCTAAGGTATCTGACTCGGTACTACTACTACTAAAGATGACTACTGTCAAATGTATACTGTCAAATACATGCTCAGAAAGGAGCTGAAATATCTTTTGTAAACAGCCCATTCACTGGGGACATTTTCATTATGGACTTTTAAACATTTCCATGTGATATTTCTATGAGTCTAAAACATTTCTGCATGACTCACAACTCCTGAGTAGTGGAGGTGTTTCTTCTTCAACAGTACTGTAGCACTGTGTTAAAGGGAAATAATGTTTTTTGTAAAGTAGCTTTTATGACAAATTCTGCTGGTTAGCCTGGAGAGCACTGGATTGCTGAGGAATGAGGAGAATCTGCACAGGAGCTTGTGGGTCTAGCAACTGTCTTCCATTAAGTACAGATATCCAAAACAAGCTGTTTTATAGACCTGAAGCGATATGTTGCCATCACCCAAAACATAAAAACGTGGGTAATATCGCTTAAGACCAAAGTGCAATAGCAAACACAGGAGCTGGCGCATTGATTTGTTGAGCTGTACTTCTTGGTGCGTGACAGGAACAACACAAACTCACATGAGTACATGAAAAACCTAGATACAGCACAGAAAATCTCAGGGCATGACACTGGGGGTGGGTGGGAATACGAAGTGACTATTTTTTTGGCTAAAGTATACACTGGTAGCAGCTTTGGACAAGTCCTCTCAACTGTTTGAGCTATCATAACTGTGTAAAACCAGAGCACTACAGTTAAAATTTGGAATGCCAAGCTTGACTTACATTCAAAAGTAATCATTGTGATGTTACCTTAAAGCTCGGAAGGTTTTGCCAGGCAGTGTGTACGGACAGCAGAGGAGGCATTTGTAACGTGAAGAATCATTTCTCACTAGAATCTTTCAGAATCTGTGTCTGTGAAAAGAAATCCCACACCTCGGGGATAAGAACAAGGAAAAAAAGGTCAGCTTGCCCTTGGGAAAATATGGCTTGCAAATCATACAGTTCTTTCTGAACAACACATTTTTATAAACCGGTGCTTTTGAATGCCTACTTTGAACAACACCCACCCTTTGGAGCCCTTTCATGAGGATGTAAAACCTATGACGATACTAATCTTAGTCACAGCAGTGTGTGCCTGCATATGTCAGACTGCAAAGAGGGAAGGGAAGCACCGGACAGTGACAAGGCAGGGAGTGATTTCCAGGGGTGAAACTCCTGAGTTACTCTTACAGCCAACTTTTTCATTTTCTTCATTTCTATCTTAAGTTCTTCCATCAAGGTATTAGGACACTTCATCTGATGTTTGTGGTCTTCTGAAACTGTAGCCCTTCCACCTCATCTGAAATACAGGGCCTACTACATCATTTTTTCCCTAGCTCAGCTAGGTTGAAACCCATTTACCAAGGTAGTGTAATATCTTACTCCAAAGGTTTTATGTATTATTAAAAAACTTAGCACTCCTTTAAGTCCCCTGCCCAGTTTATTCCTCTAATTTTAGTGAAGGATATTTGTTTAGAAAGTTGTCTGGACGTCTTTAGAGCCTGATGTAATTTTGTCACTGGTTACCTGTCAGAATTAGTCAGCAAAGTGTTTAATCAATACCTACCAATGCTGGGCTGTTAGCATGCTCTCATCCCCCTTCCTAGAACACCTTAGTTTTATTTAGGCAGCTGAATTTGCTTCTGAAAAGTTGCATAGGCATCAGCCCAAAATTTGCCCAAGGCTACTAACTGAAACCATGTTCAGGTTAGCCGGGAGCAGCCCCAGAGGCAGTTCTGCTTTGCCTCTGCTGTGTCCAGTCTAACCTGTCACTCACTGGAGCCTGGATCCATGCTGGGTCCTCTTGGGAACCCAAAGCATGCCTAGCTTCTTTTGCCAAATTGGAGAAGTGAAGGTCTAAGCAGTCCGTGCTGAATCCAGTCTTACTCCCACTCTCTGGGATCTTTAGGGAATTTCTTTCTCACGCTAGCTCTGGTGTGGGCTAAAGGAAAGACAAAATGTAAACAGAATACTCTTTTGTAAATAAGTTCGAGGGACCTTTTCATAGTAAGGTGATGGGATGGTGCAGTAACGATCTCTGTTTCAGTCAGTCTGTTTTCCTTCATCCCTAAAATGACACACAAAACACCCACGTTCCAGAACGTAGCGTGATTCACATTAAAGTCTATCCCTGGCCAAGCCTGTACTTGACAGTTCTTGTGCTTCGCAGAGGATTATTTCAGGGAGCAGTCGGGGAGAGAACAACTAAAGAATGAAGCTATTTGTATATGCACAGATGTGTATTCCTGGGCTAGCACTTCCCTGCCTGACCTCAGGAAGACCGTGATGAAACAGAGCACTAGCTGCTGAGCCAGTGAGGCTCTTTGAAATGATAACCGTGGCATGTTCTGTGATGTGGTTTGTCTGGAAACCTATTTGTTTCTTTTGAAAATCCAAAATACCAAAATGACATCAGTTGTAGTATGTACTGAAAAACCTAGGCTCAGATGGCAGACTGTTTTATTCCACAAATGATTGCAGATGTTTGGGTGAAGGCTGCAAAACACGAGGCTTTTCAAACATGTACATGTGGGGAAGGAAACTAGGGACGTATATAAACATGAACATATTTGTTACATATTACAGCCAGTCAGCTGATCCCATTTCAAATTGGCAACTTTTAAAGATGTGCAAAAATAAGTGGAAACTATGATAGCTGCAATACATCTGGTTTAGTGTATGGTTTTTATTTCTCAGTCTATAGGCTTAGCTTCCTTCGTCTGACGCCAGTTACATACTAGACACATAGAACGGTCAGCAGTCTGAAGAGGAGGCTTAGGAGATGTGCTGCTGCTTTTTATTATCACCAGATTGCAAAAGCATATATCCCGAGCTGATTTTCCAACAGCTTTAGTCCAGCTCTACATACCAGGAGCCTGCTATGCTCAGTAAGATCTGGCTGGTACCAATTTAGGAAGCTCTCTAAGTATGTGAAGCCCTTTAAGCGACCGAGTCATTTGCCAGAGTCACAGGCATGGGAAAAAGATAGGAAGAAGAGCTACTAGCTGAAGAATTATTGGCACTAGGTCTCTCTTCCGATCTCCAAATTTGGGCTGTTTGGCGTTGAATTCCAGAAGGAAGGCCCTAATAGTTCTTGCTGATGCTGCATCAAGAAGGTGAGTGACAGGGGCCGTTGGAGGCCATGGCCACCTGCTTTGCATCGTGATCCTTCAGCTTCAAAAAGCCAATGCCAAGAAAATCTGTCATGGCAAAATGTTTTTTGTGGTTCTGTGTTTTTTTCTTTGGGCCAAGTTCCAGTTTATTGGTATGTTGCCATGTAATAATTCTGACAAGTTCTTCAGCTGACTTGTCTCAGCTTAACCCTCTATGCAGCTGCAGACAGAGAGTGAAGAGGGCTTTGCTGCTGTGTGCTTCCAGCTGTTCTACAGAGTTATCTCTAGTTGTATTAGTGCTGAGTTCCTATAAACCCAACTGACGTTTCTACAGCTTGTGTGTTTATTACTGGTGACAAATTAAAAAATAAATTTCAAGCATTTACACAGCAGAAAGTCTCATCATTCAGTTCTCGTAAAAATTGAAGTGTCAGCTACTTTTTCCAAAGCTGTCCTTTATAACAGACTTCTCATCTTTTGCAATGTGCACAGCTGGAAGATGGAAAATGCGATTTCTTTCCTGATCAGTGTTGTTTTCTTCCATTTGATAGACATTTTAAAGTGTTTCCACATCTGCAAATGTCCTCTTTCTGTTTACACCTCCTTGTCTTTGCATCAGTCGATGTCGTCAGCAGTAAGGTGAACAGTTACAGGGAGAAAAAAGCAAGGAGGCAATCGCACACGTGGTATACAGATACGAGTGTGCTGAAAAAGTTGAAATTGAATTGCACACAGGTAGGGAGGAAAATTCATTGTTCTTATGGAATGTGCAAAACTATTCAGATGTTTTGTTGTTACTATATGGGTTCAAGAAGCAACCGTACAAATAAATGAAATCAAATCTACTAAGGGCTATGATTGCGACAGATATCACACCAGACTAGGGAAACTGCTGAACTGCACGTTGCTGGAGCTGGAAGAGTGGCTGGGAGAACATAACTTCACCTTGTTCTTGTCTTGAGCAGCCTGCCTTGGCCACTGTCCGAGACGGCCATAACGAGGTGGAGGTTTGGCTGCTCTTACAGTGTTGCAGTGAGCAAAACAGCTGCTTAAAATTGATAGAAGACCTAATTTTCAGCACAGGTTTACTCCAGCTAAGAGTTCCATTGATGTGTCTTGCCTTACTTTCAAATAATTGCACACAATTCAGACAGTGTCTCAAGTGAAAAAAAGTCAGGTTTCAAGTGCATCGGTTCAAAAAGAACTGTACAAAAGTTGATTGTGTGTGCTAGAAGGCAAAATTTAGCCAATGATTTCAAAACTCATTGCTCATATTCTGTAGTTTGTTCTTTTCTCAATGCACCCAACTTCATAAAAGAGCTTGTGTTTAAAAGGTCTTCTCGTGTGTAGCAAAGTCTGATAGGTTCAGTAAAACTTAGTAACTGAGGGGTGTGGAGGGGTGGGAAGCACAAGATCTTTGCAGGTTCTGTCCATGTGAAAAGCAGCAGGCAGCATCACAGATTGAAACTGGTGCCCCAGCTGGCACCAGGGACTAAGGGTTTCATCAAGAGCAAGTTGAAGTCAGTATGATAAGGGCTGGAGGCAGAACCTGACTCAAATATCAAAGCTCCAGCTGAGTTCAGCAGAGCTGAACATGGTGAAAACAGCACACCTGGTGCAATTGTTATTGCATCCCACAGTGCTAAGCTGTCGCCTAGGCAAGAGAGCTAATATGGAGCTACCCAGTGCATCTTTCAGGGGACCCTGCCCAAGAGAAGCTGCCACTGCTGTACAAGCAATGTTAATACAGAGCAGCAAGTACCTGACAGAAAGATGGAAGCATTACTGAGAGAACAGAAGCGCTTGGTTGAGTTAACTTTATGGGATCATCCAAACTCCTGAGCCAGTACTCCTAGCATCTTGCAAGGTTGCATTCCCAGCAGTGATGGTGAGCATGAAAAGGCAGGGGAGATCATGATGCAAAAGCCATTGTACTGCAAAGAGGTGAATTTCTGGTTATGTAATGCAAAAATGCATGATTCAGCCTCATTAGAAATAGAACACAGCATGTTTCTGTGTTTCAGGTGATGAGACTTTCAAATCCTGGCTGGTTCTGGGGTAAGATGTAAGCCCGGATCGCATCCAAGCAGAACTTACCTGCAGTGATGGAGATAGCGCATCATGCTGATACATACTGAAGGCATGCTGGTGCTGGAGGACATTCTGTATACTCTGGTTGTTCTGGTCTGAAAGCTGAGGAACACAGCTTCCTTAATGTTCCCCTTTCTTGGGAAACACCACGAATCAGGCAGGCTGGTCTTCACATCACTCTATACTGAAAATTGTTCACAGTTATTTTGAAACAGCTCATTCTTTAATAAGTACTATCTTGATGACATCGTTTGAGGTGTAGGTCTGGAAGCCATATTCGTGTTTGAATCTCCCAGTCACAACAGGTAAGAGCACATTAAAATTTGGGGGAGGGCTTGCTCAGCCAAGGTGCTATGCAGACACAGTAGTTCAGCTGCAGAGCTAATGGGTTTGTTTAATCCACCGCTATGCTAGAGGCCTTTTTATAAGGCTTTGCAAGATGTAATCCAGAGGACCTCGTGGTTTCTTTCTTCTTTTTTTTTTCCCTCCTTGGACAAGAAGATAATTTCGGATCAGAGCATCTGTAGCATATGTTTTCTGCAGAGCTGGTGATAATAGAAACATTTCAGTGAGGTCTGTATATGAGTTACGTCACTTGTTGTTTGACTCGACAATCAGAGAGGAACTAGCAAGGAAGCCTGCTGTCACTACTGGAGAAAGAATATAGGTCCTGGCAGCAAGCCCAGGCCTGCTCCACAGATCAAAGGCTCTTCCCTTGGCTCCCAGAGCGGCCGGAAAAGCAGCTGCCCAGTAACCTTTCAGCATCCTTCGCTCCTTTACAGCGTGCCAGCACATAACAACTTATTTTTGCTCCCCACCTCAGCAATAGTCTCATTTTTTTTCCCTCAGTATCCTGCCAAGCAAGGACCTTTCAGGAAGAGCGTTTGTGTTTACTACCTGCAGATCCCATGGCCAGCCAGTGGAAATGCGCTGGGGATGCTGTGCTTCTTACACGCTCCTCCCTCCTCCCAGAGACGCTCCCAGCTGCTGACTGTAACCTGGAAGAGGAGGCAAAGCCGAAAGGAACAAGCCGTGGTTATAAACCACATGCCATTTTCCAAGCCAGCCCGATGGAAGATTTCAATTTGGAAAAGTTCTTTTTGTGCCAAAACAGCACAACAGCCACGCTTTGAAAGTCTTCCCACTCACCTCCCAGAAAAATAAATAGTGTGGCTTTTTTGTGGGCTTCTTGGTGGTGATTTTTCCTTTTTAAATACATGACTGCCTTCCTCCAGAGCCACTTCTTGTCTGTGCTGCTCGTCGCCGTCCCAGTTAACTGGTTCCTGCTGGAAGGTTTGTCTGCTGTGAAAGGAGAGTCAAGCAGACCTGTCAGAGAACTGCAGACTCTGTGAGAAGAAGATTATGTCTGTTCTTACAGTGCCGTTTCTTCTGAAGTTGCACGATGGGCTGGTTGATGGAAGCCTTTAAAAATAACTGCACTGTGCCTCAAAGGCACGTGCAGTCCTTAGGTACCAAATTACTGCTGAAAAGGGGGTGAACACCTAACCCTTGGCTGCCCTGCAGCCAGTGTCTGCATCACCAGCAGCTTTTCTCCTCCCTGGTTTTGCGAGTCAATCAGACCAGTAGTGGTAGGTGAATAAACTGTCCTGCCTGGGTCTGCTAAGGGTCTTCAAAATACTTCTGTGACTGCTTTTGTTAGCCCTGCGAGGTACTCCAGCTTGCAATCGCAGCTGCAGCTGTGGATACGAGGTTTTCCTTGCTCAATAAGTGGTCCCGGAGCATGGGTTTGCTGACTAATCATCTGCCACAATTAAAATTACTATGGGAGCAATGTTTTAGAAGGTCTTTGTTCCCAATGTGAGCTTCCATGGCTATTAAAGCTGTGAGCCTTTCAGGAGCTCCTCTGGGGAGCAGAAGCTCTTCTCACTGTGTTCACACACGGCTAATAAGGCCTTCATATGGGTTTGCCTACTACAAATTGCCACTAATTAATAATATTCTATATAGAAGCACCAGAAACTGTTAAAACGTGACTGCAGACTGGCATGGTGCCTAGCCCAGCTGTTTGGTAGCTCCATACCTGTAGGCAAGTTATTCTATACCTCAGTTTCTCCTTCAGTAACATGAAGAGAAAAGGAGACTTAGTGATGCTTGTAAAATGTTTAATGTCTATGGGTGGGTGGTGGAAACCACTGGAAATGACAGGTATAGAAGCAGTAAAGGAAGAAAGTTTATTTTCCATAGCTTCGCTTATTATACGTGATGATGTTATAATGGAATCTAATTTTCTAACTCATCTTTCTCATAAATATCCTATATTAGACAGCAGTGGCACAGTAGGGGGAATTAGAATAAGTGGAGAGAGTGAACTGCAGGTTCATTATCACCAGAAATACATATCATTGTTTATTATCATAAAGTACCTCTAACAAGGCACAATTACGCCTGTAATTTTTTTTCTCATAGTTGTTCTTAATTGTTCTTCTCCATGTGTCTCCTACCACCGTTTCTTTATTATGTGTATTGCGAAACTCCTCAGGGGTCCCAGCGAGGCACCAGTCTAGCAGAAAGGCAGGGGAGCCCCCTGCGTACTTCCAGTCATTTCTTTCCATCTCCCTTATCTCTCTTCTCTGCCTTTATTGGCATCTTCCCACTTGCCTCTTCCTTCCTCCCTGCGAGTCTGGTTTTGTCTTCTCTTCGCCTGAAACAAATTATTTTGACAAAATGAGTATAAAAAAGGAGGGCAAATCACTCCCTTGTGTTTTGTTTAGTAGAAAAACGCACAGCATTATAAAATATTGAAACCCTAATGATGCAGGAAAATTCAGGTAACGAGTAAAACAAATGGATACCTGAAGCAAACATGTGGATGCACCTGATGGGATTCAGTCCAAGACTATGCCCTATCTTTATCCCAGGAGAGATATGTGGTAGTTATGGGTCCTGATTTTCAACAGATTTTAGAGTTCTGGAAAATTAATCATTACGAGAAGTTTTTAAAGGACTTCAAGGGGTGGGTGAAGAAAGTAATTTGTCCTGAGAGGCCAGCTCAGCACTTTCTTGATCTTTTTAGTGTCCCGGTAAATCATTTACTGGGGCAAACTTTCAGAAAACTCCCACACAAACTATGCTAGGCAGAGTCTCCCAAAAGTAATATTAGTCTCTGTTTATGCTTTCCGGACCTAACAAAAGAGGTTGCAATAGCAGGGTGGTACAGGCCCCTGCATGATAGTGTGAGGGCTTGAAATCTTGCCTCTTCTGAAAAAATATTTAGTGGATTGTTTGGGACTAGGAGGCTGTTCATTTCTCGTTTAACCTTGCTTTTATGTGTTGTATCTCTGTGACGCCTGATACCGAATTCCAAGGGGTGCCACAGTGTGACATCATAAAGTGTCACATCTTTTCTCTTTTGAATGAGTAAAATGAAATATAAGATTTTATTTTTCCTGTAAATTGTTCTAGATTACTTTGATGGCTTAGAGCAGACATGTGGTTTGAAAGCTTTAGATTTTTAAATATCAAAGGGGAAATAAGAGAGAAAAGGAGGAATTGTGTAAGTTCTGTTCTCCCTGCCTGTAAGAGGCTCCCAGAAAATCCAGGATCACCATACATGACTTCTGGAAGGAGACATTTTAACTTGCGTTCATCAGTTATAAGGTTTTCCCTGATCTAAAATATCCCAAACCATTCCCTGTCATTTGTATGCAGCATCAACTCCAAATCCTGAAGTATGATGAGTAGCTAAAAATAATGAGATGTAAAAAGGAATTTCTTTGTACTTATATTGTGATTTTCAAACCGTTCAGGTGGAATTGATTTATTACAGGAATATTAACCTAATACAAGGACCACAGCTTTGAGAAAGGTATTTTAACAACACACCATCTGATAAAATGTCAAGATTTGGCATACTTGCTACAAATGGGACTACTAGGAAACCTGGGTAATTTCTGTTAATTGCTTTCTACAAGGCCATGACCATTTCCCCATCATAGATGATAGTACATGGTGAAAGGGAATAATGTAAGAGGCACAAGGAATAACTTTGTGTTATTTTTCAGCAAGAAAAACAAAAACAGATGTTGTACAAGTTTTGTGTAAATGAAAAGTATATGCACAGAGAAACTAGCTATACATGTGAGTGGAATATACCTTTTTTTATTTGCACATAGAATGAACCGATGGATTTTAATAAAGCTCTTACATCCAACGTGTATAATCAGCCACATTTCACTGCAAGATCCAAACGGCAGCGAATGGTCATATTTGCTAATGTTCATTAAAATGTACATCTCAGGTGACAGATACAGTTCCTCATGGTAGCTCCTAACACTGAGGTTTACACTAAAAGCAGGAATACATCCTCGTATTCTCACAAATGAAAAAGTGCATGTCCCGACTGCCGGTACAAAACTTGCCGCTTGAACAGTGAATGAGTTTCTGATGATGCACAGCCAAGGACAGCTTGGGAGTTTGGGGATGGCAGTTCATTAGGAGTGGGTACGCCCAGAACTGCCTGTGTCTGGCTTTTCTGTCACAAGCAGCGTTAATGACAGAGTGCTACGGATGTTTCAGGCTTCCCTCATCTTACAGCAAAATTATGAATCAGCTACTTCTGAATAAAATTCTCCCTTTTTTTAAAAAAAAAAAAGCTGATTTTAGCCTGATTTCCTAAACCTGTATTCTCCCACTGCCTGCAGGCAAGCAGAGGCCAATAACCCATGCCCCCCTGAACAGTTTTTCAACCCATTGATCCATTTCAAACAAACTAAGTGAGGAAAAGCTCTCAGGATTGCTTATGTTCTGCTGGATTTTGTGAAAATCAGTGGTGGGGTAGGAAAGCTTGGGTGGGTGCTGCTCACCCTGCCTGGCCCCTGTGAGCTGGTGGCACTGGGGGACTGGAGAGAGGGACCCGCAGGTAACGAAAAGGGGTGAAGCAACAGGGCACTTGGCAAAGGGGAGGTGGAGATATGGAGAGAGGAGGGGCTGAAGTGAGAAAGAAGTAATCCAGGGGAAAACAGGCTTCATCTGCTCTGTTTCTCATGGAAAAATTGTCCTCACCATTGCCAGCCTCCAAACATGGAGGCTGTAATTGTGGCTGCAAATTAAGAAGTTTGTGGGTTTTTCATTCAGATGAGCTCCCCTTGCCTACCAACAACATCTGTGGAGCAGCTATAGTGTTTTAAGCTCTCCCAAACTTAGAATTTTAATTCTAATTTAGGCTAATCTTCTGAAAGAGCTAATTGAAATCAAGTGACAATAGCCTATAGTAAATGCTGTCTAACGTGTAACTTCGCAAATGTAAAATACGATATTAAATATCCCCCCATATCTATCCATCCCCCAGTTTATCAAGAAAATTTTATTCCCCTCACCCCAGACAGCATTTACCTGGTACATAGACCTGCTCCTTATGCCGTTACTCATCTCTGCTCTTGCCACTGCTGCTCTACATTAGCCCCTTTTTCCTCCATGCCTCACAAAGATGGTGTTAGCTGTTTGCCAGCATTAAAGCAAAAATGGCTGCAAAAGCATTTGCACACGGCAGCTATTTTGAACAAGCTGCTGTGAAGGAATTTCTGCTAAAAACAGAAGAGGAAAAAAAAATGAGCTGGTATCTCAAAATACTTTTCTCACTGCAGCAATCAGATGAGGAGGAAGGTCAGGAGAGAGCAACATAAATCTGTTCACAGAGAACGTGGGGCTAAGGGGAAGAGGGCAGAAGGCACTGAAATTTGTTCGTAATGGAGTGAAGGAAACCTCTGGAAGCAGAAAGAAGAGTAGAAGCTAATCTACCTTTAAAGTGTATTTAACGTGGGATTGCTGACATGTCATCACAAGCACCAGCACAGAGCTATTACATGGATCACTGCAGGGACAGGGTTATGGTGCCCTTCTATAATCTTGTTGCATTTATTTTATATTTAACTTTGCCGCTGAATTCCACCTTGTGTACTGTTTGGTTTAGGGATAAGTACTACAGTGCTCCATTTTTTAAATCTGACCTGGCAATAGGGACTTTTAACCCCAACTCCCCTATGTAATTTTTGTCGGAAAAGTAACAGAAAGTCTCTTTGAACAGTACTCTTCGCTCTTTCCAGGCATTTTTCATGGAAAGTTCAAAGAGCACTTTTCGTTTCTCAGATACTCAGATTGGTTTTGCAGGCATTTTGGAATTGCCAGTCTCTCTGCCCTTTACGAAAGTTTCCATTAACGAACAAAGAACAGTAACAGTCAGGTGTGATGAAACTTGCTCAGCCACACACCAGAAACACTGAATATGCCAAGGCATAGTTGAAGTGAGCTGTTTGTAAACAAGTGCTGAACTTGACCTAGATCCGTAAGAGGTATTATAGAATGATGTTGCAGAACAAAAAATGTCAAAAATCTTTTTGCAGGCTTTGTGGATAGAAAAAGGAGTGGCTACATTCATTATCGGTTATAAACAATTTAGCCCAGGCTGCTTCTTAATATAGTTCCACTGGCACAATCACAGCCGTCTATGTTCCAAAATATAGAGCCTTCCTCATTCTTCCATACCACAAAAATGTGTTTTTAAGAGCAAGCAACAAGGAAAGAAAAAGGTGGCAGCACCTCAAACGTATTACTGATGTCTGAAAACTTGTTGAAAAAAACAGCACACCTTCAAACTGCAAGTTCTCATGGCTGGATTTTGGCGTTGAGGTGGAGGGAGGGCACTGAGGCAGGGTGAGAGTCTAAATTGTATGTGCTCCAAGCATCTGCAGGGAAGCTGGTGACCCCCACTTGCCTGGGGTCCTGGGTAGCAAGACTTGCTAGAGATGCTGCCCTTGAAGGAAGAGGCAGCATCGGCAGGCCAATAACCCCTTTTGTTGAGGACACCTGGCCAGCACCAATCACCAGATCCCATCCATTGTGTCCCATTTGGTGGCAGTAGGAAGAACATCCCAAAAATACCCGTGCCTGACCTCTGCCTCTTCTATCTGCGTCCCTCGTGCGTGAGGTTGCAACACTGAGCTGTGCAGGTGGTTGTTGGAATGGCTGTTATCGGCACGACATACGTCCTGAGACACAAACCACACTCGGCAAGCACGGAAGCGATCCTGAGTGCTTCGTGTATTTGGCAGCAGTGGCCTTAACAACTCCTTGCATTGATTCAGAGTTTATATACTTCCTCAGAAATATTCTCTTATTAACTTTGAAATGAGAAGAAGTAGTGGATATTGTTTTCTGCTCATTGCTTATTGATATAAGTCTCAGAGATTGTGAACAAAATGCAGACAGAATGCATGTGGTCATTGGAGCAGGATCCATTACATTTGCAGAAGTCCTTGACATCTTCTGGAACAGGAGGTAGCTTGCTATTTTTCTTTTTTATTTTTAGTGTATCAATCAGACTCATGGAAGTAGGGGTTTATTTACAAACCTTTCTGAACAAATAGCTCCAAAGACAAAACGTAATTGCCTAATGCTCACCACTGTGGTAGCAACAAAAATTTAATTATTAATGAGAAGACTTCATCTCCACCATTTTTGCAGACTGTTATGCCTTGTGGGATGGGGAATGTGCTTCATTAGGGAATTCTCTTAAAAAACAAATGTAAACCATATGCACACTCAGCTCAAGGCCTTTACTTCAGAAATAATTGTCTGTAGCTACGCACTGCCTGTTAGCTAAATGTCATTCAAGGTCTTCCTTGACATTTTAGAAGCATAAGTAATACCAGATTAACCAAGTTCCTGAAAAGTATTTTGAGGGTTATTCTTTTAAGCAAATAAGATTGTGGGGCATGACTCAGAGCAGAGAAAGAAGACACCAGGAACCTAAAGGGATAAAGCAATCCCCAATTTACATTTACTGCAGGGTTGTCTGTGAGCTATGTGCAGGGCTTTTGCACGTGATTGAGAGCCACACGTACGCACACAGACAGTGAAAAAATTAAACGAGTTTGGTGAAATTAGTTCAAGTGGTGCCTACACATTTGGGATCTCTAAGGTCGACGCTAGCAAGTGCATGGGCTCAGGTCCAAGTTCCCAATGAGACACACACACGTATTACAATATTCAGAAATTCAGGGTCTTACCTGAGAGAAAATAAAGTTCAGGAGCATGAGTGTACAAGCATATGTATTGTGTTATAGGGTTCTTTAAAAATAATTGCTGGTAAAACAAAATTTATAATACAAAGAATGAACCATCTCTTTAGTCAGTCCTTTGTCAATTTAGCTACTCTCCATTTCGTCAGATCGGGGTGGTGTCCCCAGGAATCCCTCTGACAAGGGTTTCCCCCACAGCCTGTGAGACTGTCTAATTGCTGTTTAAAGAAACTTAGAGCGAGGATGACTGTGTAAAGACAGAAGTCTCTGAGAGCATTAGGAAAAGAGAAATAAAGAGTGTGAGGGAGCAGTGTGTGAGAGAGCAAACTTCACTTTCTGGTATGAGTAAAGCTAGGAGAATTATACCTGTCCTTAGGTTTTGTGGTGAGTGGAGCCCAGTGTCAGGTCTGGACCTGCTCACTTTCCTTCCTTTCTTCTTTTCTTCTGCTTCTCTCTCCTGTTGTGCGCAGACTTCATATTCCAATGGAAGAACTTGCATTTATTCTTACGGAGGCTTGTTAGATTTACATCTGTTAACAAAAGAGGACTCGTAACTGAAAGGCTCTGTTTGGGGCTGTAGCAGCAGAAGATAAGAGACTGATGTTAATCTGGGCTGAGCCAGAGGAGTGGTAGACGGCTCCTGCTCCTGGGAGCGCAAGGGAGGTGCCGGAGAGCCATTGCCTTGGAAACCCACACAGAGCAGGCTCATCAAGAGCTACCAGCTCTTGCTAGCTCTCGCTAGGTACTGGCAGTTGTCCACAGAAGGAGATTGTATTATCACGCCTGGAAGGAGACCTGCGTGACGATGCACCTCCGTCCCATGCACGTCACAGGCAGTGCCACCCCCAAAGTGGCCCAGGAGTGTGTGCAATTCATTCAGAGGGACCCGAGGCTCACTGTGATCACTCCACTTACTCTTCTGTCTTGCTAACAGCTCCCCCCAGCTCACCCTCAGGCACAGCTGGGCAAACCTTCTTGTTGAACCCTCGCAGCTTCAGATCTGACCTTGTGCTCCTGTCAGCATGGTTGTGAGTTGGTGGAGTGCCACAAGCTAGCAGCTCTGTCTTGCAGTATAGCACAGTCCCATATTAGATCACCCTAGGTACAGGGCAACACTTTTCAGAGGCTTTGCTGTTTGCAAATTAAATGTTGATTAAGGGATGTTGTAGAGATTATCATTTTCCTAGAGCTCTAGCATTCTTTGGGCAGGCTGCCTGTTTGATTGACAAATCTGTATTTCAGTTGTCCTCCGTTACAATAGGTGTGTTGTCCATCACGAGCTGCCCTCCATCTTGCCTCACTGACCTCCCATTCCCAGAAGAGCACATGTGCACGGCCGGTTGGTGCGGCTGCCGCTCCCTGCAGACGAGCGCTCCTGGACAGGCTGAGCATTTTCAGTACAGAAATCGTGGGGCATTCTTACTATACGATATCCGTGTACTCAAAGCCAGATCTGGATCTATTTCTTTTCAGTTTATACCTGTGTAGCTCTGTTGACCTTGGTGGAATTATCCAGGTGTATGTCAGACCAGAATCAAAGCCTCTGCTCTGTCAGTGAAATGGAAGTCAGGAGCTGAGCTGGTGTGCTAAACAAAACACATGATTACCAGGAGAAATGACTTGGCAGGAGTCGAAGAAGCAGCCGTACAGAATGTTTGCTTTGAAATTCCAGAGACTTGACTGTCCCTTTGGTTTTTTGGAATGCTTTGATTTAGTCATGTGGGGTGGGAGCAGGCTGTAACCTTGCAAGGGCACTGAAAAGAGTACCTCTTGTGCAGCTACGGGAGATGTGCAGGGAATTAACTGTCATCAAGCTTCAGGGAGACAGCAGATGTATACGTGGTTAAGAGAAGTTTGGCTGACTTATAAAATTTATTTCCACCACAGGATCAAAAGCAATTATGTGTATAGAATATATAATCCTTGGATGTGTAATGTGCAACAGGACATAGCAGTGCAAGTGAGGGAACAGCAAATTCATTGCATGCAAATAGCTGAACAGTTTCACTTTTAAGTACTTGAGAGCAGAAGAAAAGAAGGCTTCTGCAGTTTCCACGAGTGCAAATTATACATGCCCATCAGGCAAGCAAGATTTGTTGCATTTAAAATAACCCATTTTATGATTCATTGCTTTTGGGTGCAGCTTACAGGACAACCCTTGCATCAGCAGAATGAACTGTTGACACAAATCTATTCGCTGTACTTGAGTATCTGTCCGATTTGCTCATGCAGTCAGCAGTTAAAGGTAGCTTAACTACATATTCTGCCTCTGCTTATGTTACTAGCTGAAGTGTGAGCGTAGTTTGTACACCCCCCCCCAAAAAAAAAAATAAAAAAATCTCTGAGTCTCAGAAAAACAGCAGTGGGGCTGGATGCTCTTCACATGTTGCTGGGTGGCTCCGGCTAAACTCCTACCCTAGTACACGTCAAGGACCATGAGTACATTGTTAACAGGGCTGCTCAAAAGGAGAGAGAATAAAATACCTAGCTGAAATTTCCTCATAATAAAATCAGTAATTCAGTCCTCTTCTGTGGCTTCTGTATATGATTAACAAGTGTTAATAAGTGCTTCCGTTTATTTTTCATTGTTATGTTGTCATTATGTTTCTAGGATGATAATAAAAGTAGGATAAGGGAAAAACACTGATTAGAAGCTTTAAAACTGAATGTAACAAAAGGAAGGAAAAATGAATAGTGACGTAAAAATATGCTCATGTTTCAACTTCTTAATAATCCAACTATGGAGAAATGTTCTGGTTAGAATTTTAAAAATATATTTTTCCCACTGAGAAATCAGCTGATTCCTTCTGATTTGCTAGTGGGCTGCAAAACTTCTAGAGCCATATAGCCCCAATTCCACCTTAGTCCCCGAGACTAGTCACATGGACAAACCTTGCAGAAGGTCTCTGATGGTTGAATCAGACAGCACAAGAAACATGCTGAGCAGGGAACCAGCACAAGCCAGGTTACACGTGAAAATCAGGTTTTCTCTGTATGGGGCCTGTTACGTGAGTTCACTCATTTGATACAATCTGGTAGATCTTTACAGAAGTAAGTTTTTCTGGATGGAAAAAATAATAGGTGGGCTATAATCATAGATTTCTTGTCTCCAGGCTTGCCAGTGAGGCATCTGCTCATATTTTTGCATCTCCCTTGTTGGGTTTTTTTTTCAGAACAGGCTTCCTAGAGAGGTGGTTGATGCCCCAAGCCTGTCAGTGTTTAAGAGGCATTTGGACAATGCTCTTAAAAACATGCTTTGACATTTGGGCAGCCCTGAAGTGGTCAGGCAGTTGGACTGGAGGATCGTTGTAGGTTCCTTTCAACTGAAATATTCTATTCTATTCTATTCTATTCTATTCTATTCTATTTACTTAACATTGCATCTTACCTTTAGGCACACTTTGAACCCTTAGGGCAATATAGATACAAGGAAGAAATTTTTTGCAGCGAGGGTGGTGAAACACTGTCACAGGTTGCCTGGAGAGGTGGTAGGTGCCCCATCCTTGGAAACATTAAAAGTCAGGATGAAGGGGCTCTGAGTAACCTGGTCTAGTTAAAGATGTCCCCTGCTAACTGCAAGGGGGTTGGGCTAGATGACCTCTGAAGGTCCCTTCCAACCCAAACTGTTCTATGATTCTATGATTCTGTGATTCTATGATTCTATGAATATAAAACATGTGGTTTTAAAAGCTCTTAAACTGTGTTAGGAGGTGGGACAGGACCTATGACAAGCTGTTTGCTTGGAGAACAATATGAAATGAAAAAAGACGGGGTTTAACTGAAAATGAACAGTTTATTTTTGGTGAGTTGGGTTGCTTTAGCTATGTCTCTGAGAATATTGCAAGCCCTCTGACGATGGGTACTGCAAACAGCACAGTCAGACTTTTCCACAGCAGACAGGGAAACTGTGTTCCATACATAATTCACAACGTGCTACAGTGATTCCATAAGGTCAATATCTGTCATTAACTCAGAGGAAATCAGAGAGGAAAGAAAGAAGTGCTTGTTCTCGCTGATCTTCGAAAGAGCTGTCCACAAACTGCTGATTTCCATTGCGCAGCACTACACAAACAGCGAAGCGGAGACTTTCCACACATTTACAAGCACTGTACCTGAGACAGATAAACTCTGCAGCTAGAATAGTATCTCTTTGTCTCCAGATTTTCATCTCAGAGCTCAACAAAAATGGAGAAAAGGGTCCAAACACAAACAGGGGCAACTTTAGGCTGCAAAGTCCTGGAGCTGTTTAGTGTTGGGATTCCTCATGCCTAATTGGCCATGCAAAATTAGTTATCTGGGCCTGCTGTTTACTACAGGGAGGGAGACAGACACTGCCAAAGGACAGTTCATCCCCTCCATATACAGCTGTTGTAAGGAGGGTGGGCTGAGTTACTTGCCCAAAGTGCCTGCGTTTTCTAGGCATTTACAACCATTTATACAGGTTCTTCCAGATTATTCCTGTTGTAACTTTCTGGAATTATTTGCTAAGTGGATTCTGAGTGTGCTTTATATTTGTTTCAGATTTCCTTTCGCAGCAAGGAACTGACATTAGCCCGGTTGATATTACTGGTCATACAGGAGTCAGGTCATAACTGGAATTTTCAGAAAGAACAGGGCATAACAGGGCAATCACAGGGCATAAACAGCACGTTGGAAAATTTCAAGTGTTTTGTGCATACGCTATGCAGTGAGTAAGCACTTACAGAGGGACTTTATATATAACAAGCGTGACACTGCGTTGTTACAGAAAGCAAAGCAGCACATGAACAAGAGGCTGGCGATGGCATGATGCATCGAACTACAAGGCAGAAATATAGTGTCCCAAGAGTCCATAAGGAAGGAGGGATTCAGATGTAATTACACCAGGTTGCAGGAAGCAGTGAAACTCAGGAATAGCATCCGAAACACTGCAATGTGAGGCAGGGCTGAGGAGGGGGCAGAAAGCTTGGAGAGAGGCCATGGCAGAAAACACAGCGAGTGTTTGTCCTACGGAGAGAGAGACGTGGACACCCTGAGGTAAAGGGCTTCTTTTTCCTACAGGCAGGATGTTTTTGTTTGCCTAGATGCCTGTTTGAGTGGAAAACCATTCAGGAATGGTCAGGACAAAGTCAGGAGAACGATGTGTGTTTCTGTGTGAGTGAGGGAGAAGAGAGTATTTCTGTGAGCAGTGATCGCATGGCCATATGCGGGCTAACAAAAACTGAAAAGGCAGCTATTCTCTCTCTGGATGTAATTTGCAAACCATCCTTAATTAAATAATGCTGTCCTTTTTTTCCAGACTAGCTTAAACTGTAACAGAGTGTAATCTGTTGAATAATAAATATCCTTGTGCTTCACCGAATGTTCTTTCACTACGTAATGATGCATGTCAGGAAGAAATCTGTGGCTCTCCTTGAACATCTCCAAAGTTGTTTAGATTTGCCTTTTTAACAAGCTTTTAATGTAATAACTACAGAGGAGTATCATAAGGCAATGTTTCCCAAACTGTGTGAGCTGCCAGGCCCTGTAGGTGGTTTGCAGATGGTCTGGAGAACATATTAAAATAATAAAACCATAAACTGGAGAGTTAAAACACAGGCGATAAGAGTGCTGAGCAGGCCACAAATGTGTGGCAGGAACTTCATTTACAAACAGAAGGGATGGGCCACAAAGGCTGCTCGCTTATGGAAGGACCTACGAGTTTTCACCGACTTCTCCGGTGTTCTGCACGGGTCAGCCTTCGCATCCACTAAAAGCCTTTGGTGAGATGCAGACAGGTGGGACGGCAGTTTGTGGGGCTGTCTGCTTTATGCTGTTGTGTAGGGCAAGGATATGAATGCGTTTGAGCAAAACCAGCTCCCCATCAACAGCGGGCGAGGGGAGCCAGCGAGCCGCTGAGGCTGCTTCCGACCTGCCTCGCCACACGCAGTATATCAGCTTCCACGTAAAAAAGCCAAGCGTGTTGCCTGTGATCTATCACCTGTACACAGCAGAGCGGACTCACCTGATTACCTGTACACTTGAGTGGACAGGAGCGTGGACTCAGCTGCCTGCTTCGCCTGCAGTTCCGGCAGCACAAGAGAGCTGTGAGTCTGGCAGGCGCTGCCCGCTAAACTGGGATTAAGGCTGCTTGGTAGCACTGGCACTGGTGTTACGGGCCTGCTGGTGACCTGAGTATTTCTGAACATACACAGTTAAATCTTCACACCATAAATATCCTGCAAATAACAAATATCCTCAAATGCTGGTTCTTATTTCAGATTCAAACCTATTATGTTTTCATGAATTCCAAAGGGAAATATTTACTCCATGTAAATTACCTTTTTAACCCATGAGAAACTAATAAAATATTTATAATCTTTATGTTCTATTCAATAGCACATAAAAAATGACACCGATATGTATGTTTCTCCTCTGCAAGGCTGTGCACTAAAATGAACACAAAATGGCTACTTTCCACTATGCTCTAGCCTCCTTCGTGACTAATGCATTCGGTCTACAACAGAAAACAGGTCTGTAGCTGTATTCTGCAAACAACAGCTCTCTTCCGAGCAACCAGACAAAACCCCCAAATCTGCATACCTTCAAATGCTGCGATATAAAAACTATGAGTTTAATTTTATTTTCTAAGACAAGCTAACCTGCAAAGAATTTCTGTTCTTTTTACCCTGTGTTAGACACAGATGATTAGTCTGAAAGGTAACAAAAATTCTCTTGAAGTAAATGAATCTATTCATACTTAGATGAGCTATTCTTCTGCTTTGGCAACCTGTGGAAATGGTAATCTAATCACGCCACAGTACTAGTATCCAATATGCTGAAAGCTTGTAATTCACAGCTCAAGGGGAATGTGGAAGATAGTTGAGAATGCAGTAATTATAGGGTTGGTGCTAGAATGAGCAGTGAAATAATGTGTATTATTTTGTTCATAAGCAGAATTTTTTTTAGCCCATAGCAAGCAGGTTGTGTGAGCAACTGAGCTGTAGGTTCTTTGTCTTTGACACAAAGCCGTAGGACATCTGGTGCTATTAACTATAATTCCCTCCATGTCCCAGTAACACCTTTATACAAATACATGCACATGCATATGCACTTACCTTAAAGCTGAAGAAAACTGTTTCCAGAAAAAAGATTCATGAGTATCTCTCCATATGCTGTTCTGTGAAGAACTGGTGGGGAACTAAGTTGTATTTGAATTCAAACCACTTAATACTGGAGGCATCAACCTCTGAACTCCAGTCTGTGGTGTCAAATAAACTAGTTTACCTGTAGGACAGGATGACCAGCATAGCTTCACCCTTAGCTAGAAGAGCCCCTGACACTGGCCGAACCCTTGAAGCTCTTCTGTTCTCCTCATGTAGCATTTAACTTTTGAGGTGTTAGCATTTCTACTGCAAGTTCTATGTGTTTTCATTTAGTTTTGGGGTGTTTTGGGGTGTTCCGTGGTTTGAGTCAGAATGGTTAGTGTTGCAAGATACTTTGGGACTTCACATATGTTGCCTGGAAGCTGTGGATAGACCAAATAATCTCTCCCAGTGTCATATACCGAGGAAGATGAGAACACCACCTGAAAGGAGCATCCTTTAAGAAACCCAAGATACAAATAAAAGCTCAGGAGAAAAGCATGCCTTCAAATTTGTTGTGTCATATAAGACAAGAACAAAAGCAAAGCTCAAAGGCAGAGTTCAAAATTAACATGGTTTTGCATGTGTATGCATGGGTGGCTATGTTTGGGTGTTCAGACAAGCACACACACACAGGTATTTGTTGTACTTGTGGACTTCTCTTTCTTACACCACATATGCTTCCAGCACCTCACCTACCCGTCACCCTGATGTCTATCATACCATGTAGCATAAGATTTTCCAAATGCATTTCCAAGAATAATCATGCCCATATTGTTTTCATTAGAAAATTGCACGTGCACAGTAACAATTCATCTAGGCTCTGTCTCATCTGGCAAAGTGCAAAAAAACTTTGGGCAGACAGGAACATGTGTTAATGATGCAACTGATGTTAAAGTTGTCACGTAGGATGGATTTCACACATGGCAGGCTCTGGAAGCTCACAGGAAGCTCAGTTTCTCAACCAAGTGGCATGCAGCAGTCTGAAGAATGTGAAAAGTAGACTTTTTAACCCATTTTTTCTTTCAACAGCATCTAATTTACAGGGGAGGGGAAAGTACCATTAGCTCAGTTCTCCTTAATGAGGCTAATACAATGCTCTAGGAGGTCTTACTTTTAACTTGTACAGTGGAAGTGAGGAAAACAAATCTCTGCAATATTTCAGAGCAGCTTAGGACACTTTTAAAACTGAAAGCTCTTTGACTGTAATACTACCTTGAATTACAGTGAATAGTGCCTAACTCTAACAGGCTCAACAGAGCTCGAGTCCATTCTGTTGTATGAGCATGGCAAGGTTTGAAATTATTCTCATTTCTGTCATGGCAGGTTTTGCACTTTTAGGGTTGTTCTTAAGTATAGACATTTATTTCTTGTTTTAGAGTCTAAATTCCATTGCAAGTGCTTAAAAATCAACACAAAGAGGTTCCACACAGACATATACAAAGAACATTAAGGGTGTACTTTTCCAACTTCACAATTTAAACTTTTATATAAAGAAAATATTTCGATATTTCGATATTTTTTCTTGAATAATGTACCTATATTAGAAAATAAGAAAAATAAAATACTCTAGACCTGTTACTTTTTACTTGGCTCTGTAGGGTTAAAAAGAAATTGCCCACAAGAGGAAAAGAGGGAGGAAAAATACGAAACAATCTTGTCCTGTTGAGATGGCACTTTTTCTCTTGATAAACAGGTCAAATCAGCAGGTTCCCAATCTCAAAGAAAACTTCTGTGGTGGCCTACTTGGCTGTTAATACATAGCACATTCAGGACACGTATAGAAAAGTCAACTGAAAGGGATAACAAGGAAAATATGACTCATCCACAGTCCTAACTGCTAAATTCAGGAAAAACATTAACAAAGTTCCTTTTGATTTTATGAGTAGATTTTGTTCCTGGTGTACATGGATTAAACAGCAATTTTGCACACAAAAGAATGACATTGTGGGTGTAATAAGCTGCCTTTGAAATTATTAAAAACTAATTGTTTATGCTTTTTCTAATCATTCTGCAGGTGGGGAAGCCTGTGCCCTGAGAAATATTAGACAGGCGAGTTCATGCACACTCTTCATTGCTGCTTTCTTCACGCAGGTCCCTGAGCCCAAGTACCTTGAATATTGCCCTTTTTAGTCTCTAAAGGCTGAGGGGAATCAGACCTGCCAGAGTTTTGACAGACTCCAAAGAAAACAGAGGTCACAGGAGGAGACTGCTGGCTCAGTGTGCCACACTCCTCTCTGCAGCAAAGTCTCCCTAACTCTGGAAATTCTCCAAAAGTACCGTGGTTATTCCAGAATAAGTCTTTGTCTGGATACCCTTAATCCCAGATAGAAAGTGGAGGTGTTGTGATTCAGTTTAAACCACTTCCAGAATGCATAATTACTCCAGAGTAATAGTTCTTCTGGAAAACAGCCAACCACCCTTAAACCATTCTCTCAGCTGGGTGCAGTGCAGCCGTGGATGATGCTGCTGTGACCTACAGCTATGCACAGTCTGCATATCCTCTTAGATCCCTTATGATAAAGAGTAAAAGATATTAATACTGTTGGTAACAAGAGCTGACTGATTTACTCACTGGAACTGATATTAATCTTGAATTTATAATTTTTCCCAGTTCCCAAGTTGTATGTGAACAGTCCTCATTACTACACGTGTATTTGATTATCATTTGTTAACAAATTATGAAAAACAGACCCTGGCCTCTGGATTATTCATCACTTGTGGATTTTAATTATTTGGTTTTTTGTGCTGGGTTGTTGGCATTTGACAGTGATACTGCTCAGACTCTGTAATTTGATGAGAATAACAAATAATGAATAACCACATGTTCTCAGCAATGTTAACCAGGCAGATAAAGGTGCTGGTATTAAGACAGACATTCTTCAAACATCCATGCAAACAGAAGTTGAGGTCATGTAAAGGTTTTCAAGCAAAGCAGTGTGGACAGAGTCGAACTGAACAGCCTGAGTTGAACCAGGCTGTCCGTTGCTCTGCTGAGCATGCTTGTCTTCATAGAACATTCACAGCTATTTCTATTAGTTTATCGTCTTTTTTTTTTTTAACTGACCAATTTGGACACAAGGATCCAGATCTGATTCTTCCCCTTTCTTTCATATCCCGTGTGCCTGTGGGAGCATCTTCAGTCAGAGGTTTGGGTTACCTTCTAATTCACCGTGAGACAGAAGCCTCAGACACAGATTCTTATTCCAAAAGAAACACCGAGTTCGAAGGAGAAATAGGTGTGTGCAATAAATGGGTCCGACTAGAGGGATGATTAAAGAAAAGAAATTTCGGCCTGGGGAAGAAAATGGTAGGAAGATAACTCCAAAATTGGTTAAAAATTTGGTCTTTCCTGCATATCATGCACTCAGAGGTGTGGAGGATTTGCTCTGTGCATGTGAAATTGTATGGATTTGTAGGATTCACTTTGCTGCTGTTTGCAAAGATTTTGTGTTGGCCTTGTGATCTTCAGAAAGCATTTCTGTAGTCTGAAGATTCAAAAGGTCTGAATACTTTGAAGTGTCAAAATTCATTTGGGCGTGTTTGCTTTCTCTTTTTACGTATTAAATAGATGGCCTGGGTTTACCTTTTAACTCAGCCAGCACAAAACATTTGGGCTTACCTTTCAAATAAGCCAGTACAAAATGCATCATTCATTTTTTAGAGTTATGTAAATGCAAGAAATGCTAATATTACTTTACTATCTAGAGATTAGGGAAAATGGAGGTTTATCCTAGGCTGAGACATGAGTACTAATTGCGGAATCTCTGGCTAAAGGAAGTTGTAACTGAAACATAAATCCTGTATGTGCTTGGGAGAGGAAAGTTTGCTAACATTTGTTCTTTACTGTGGCAATGTTTCTTTGTCCTTGTGGAAAATATGTAAAATAAACCTCTGATTTTTGCCACGGGAATGATATCACATTAATTCAGCCATCAGGGTGTCAGGATCATGTTGGCAAGTTTTAGAATTTCCACCTCTAGTAAACTGATGGCTTTTTAGATAAAAAACAAACAGAACAAAAAAATATATTAAAAAAAGCTATCATCAGACATGCAGCAGATGTCTCCAAGGGAGTTATAGGAGTTTGTGTCTGACACCTCCTACAAACTGTGGTTCTGAATTTCTTCAAGTCCTGTTTTACAGGCATTTCTTTAATAAGTGGAGTAATATGTGGAAAGACATTAGAATGTCTTTCACTCAAATCTTGTCTAAAAGTAACACAAGACTGGTCTGTCCTCTTTCAAGTGCACCAGGGCCCCTGTCTTCTTTGTCTAAGCGTCTTCTAGGAATTCGTGCTGTCCTCTTGCTAGTTCAGGATCAAAACAAGAAGTGATTTTTGTGCTCAGATTTATTGAAATGCTCTTATCTGTACTCTACGGTGGCTGTAAATGAGCACTATGGTGACTGTAAATGAGACGTCAATATTTTCTGTACTGAGGACACTTGGGCTGATCATTAGGAACTTCTCACACCAAGTCAGTATTTTCAGCTGATTTGTTGCATTATTAACTAGGACTCTTGTCATAAAAACAAGAAAACAGATAAAAGGATGAGATGAAGTCACTCTGAGTGACCTCAAACCTGTTACTGAGCAAGTACCTAATTTTTTAACTTGAATGTAAAATGGGAAGACAGAATTCAGGTTTTGGTGTAGATTTTGAATCCTCTCAACACAGAATACATGTTTCATACACATTCTTCATACACCTTATTCATCAAACAGTTCTGGTTTTTCTAGGTTTTGAAAAATGTGTCTGTCCTCAGGCTTGAGTCAGTTTAGCTATTTTACCTGAAATTAGGCCAAAGATAAGTATGATTTCTTGTGTAAAACCCGTGCCTACATTTCCTCCGCATTTGACACAGGACTGGATTTTCCCCCACGGCACTAGAGGATCTGCCCCAATAGGTGACTTTTAGCAGGTCATCTGATAACCTTAGCAGGGGAGGGTTTTGAGCTGGGTCCCAATTCTCTCTCTCATGTGACAAGTCACGGTTCAGCCTGGAGTGTGGATTTAGTCGTAATTTTCCCTCTTCCCTTCTTTCCTCCTGCTACAAGCAGCTCTTGCTTTTGGTCTGGGCTTTTTTTTGAGGAAACACACGAGCATTACTTGCCTGTTTTAGACATTCTTGCTTGGACTGGAACACCCCAAAAGAGATAAGTGTGCTGAAGAATGCGGTATTGGCTGCATAAAAACAAGTTAGTCCTTCCCTGGCTGAACAGATGTTCTTGCTCAATACCCACATGATGCTTTCCTTCCTGAAAGCTGATTTTTTACACTTAGGTTTGTTAGTAATTCTCTCTGAGTATAACATACTCTGTTGTTATACCTGCATAGCTCTTTTCAGTTATAGTGAACTACATTGAAACAGATAATAAAATTATATAAATCAATTCTTGTGGTGCTTCATGGCAATTAGTAGCAGCTAAAAAGCTGATCATATTGCTTTTATCAATCGCATTCTTCTTTTAGTTTGCATTGGCTTTTATTTTCTTGTCTTTGGCATTTGTACTGTTTCTTCCCAACATATATCTGATTAAAACACAGCAGCCCTTCATGATCGCTGTCATTTGAATAACTTTTAACATTTAGCCAAACTATTTAATGTAATCTTAGATATCAAGTAGCATAAGATTCTCAAAACAAATTGAAATGTAGACTTTTGAGACATGTGAAAGCAGTAAAGCCTTGATGCCACTGGGAACTGAGCAAAAAAAGCTTTAGCATATACTTTCATTTAAGAGTTTAAAGAGATTTGAATCCTTCGGTGGATCGGGTGACAAAGTCCTTTCCGCTGTGAGGAATCACAGCGTATACACATCAGCATCATGAGGCAGTTTGCTTAATAAAGTAGGTGGCTACTGTACCAAAAATAGTAAATTCCGTATCATATAGATTATATTAAACACATTTGAATAGTCTATGTCAGAGCAATTACTTTCTTGATCGCTTTAAAGTTTCTGAACAGCCTTAGGGTTGAATAACATGCAAAACTGGTGTGCCTACATTTCTGTACTTAATGTGTATACCAGTCCCCTAACGACTGGAGGAATATAACTGTCCTACATGTATATATATACCTGTCTCCTAGTGCAGAACTTCCCCCTGTGTGGGTCAGCTTTGAAAAGTTTATTAGCAACAAGCTGCTCATTGTGTTCTGTGTTTTATTGTATCTTTTAAAACATCCGAGATATAAAAGTAACCAAACCATGCAGGCACAAATGAACTCAAACAGAGCAACCCTGAGAACTGATTTTGACTCAGAAAATTGAAGGCAGCTCTTAAACTTCACCAGTTGCCATCAGGTCAAATTACACCTATACAGTTTGCAGTGGATTCAACTGGATGTAATGGATAACAATGGACAGCTTGTTTGCACACCATTGCATAAAAGGAAATCAGTTTTAAATCAGTGAACTGATAGAGTTAATTGGGATAAACTCTTTAAATGATTCACTCTTATTTGCACTGCATTTTCATTTAAGTGTAAAAAAAAAGACCTTATCAGTCATATCCACTTCTAAATGTGACCACATCAGGGGTGGGCTTGCAGCAATTTAAACTCATTGATTTCTAAGCCAATTTAGATGCATCACCAGTCAAATTCTGTAAGATCAGCTTGATGCCAATGTGTGCAATGATACAGAATTCTGCTTACCCTTCCTTAAGTTTAATAAGTATTCAGAAAACCACTGAGAGTAAAAACCAGTAGAAACTTGCTTTCTTGCTAACAGCAGCAGCAAACAAAGAAGGTACATTTCCAGATTGAGGAAGAGGGAAGAACTTTTACAGTCTTTTCTTTCTTATACAGGAATCACACTTTGAAGTGTTAATACCCCAGCCAAATATTGCCTTTTGAAAGTTAGTTGCAGTGAAGAGCTTAAAAAGAAAATCCGTGCAGTAATGTTGAAAACAATGATGTCCAACTGCGTTAATATCTAGCTAGCTTAAATGCTACATGATCAGATTACTCAGAAATAATTGACTGGCTTAAGTCTCCTCTAGTTTCACAGGTTAGTATCTGGGATCCACAGATTTAGAAGCGGAGAATCCTAATTATTGTCTGACCTCCTGCATGACAAAAGCTGTGCAATTTCAACCTGCAATTTCTCCATCAAACTCATGACAAGCTCATCCTAAAATGACTGACTGCTGAACTCGCTTTATCATCAGTCATCTCCATTGCCACTGTGGGAGGATGAGAGATTGGCAGCAGAGGCTCAGGAAGGACAAAACTCAGTGCTTCTTAATGAACTGCAAAGGAGGGCACAGCCCACAGTACTTGCTTCACCAGTAACATGTGGGCTTCCTTCTGACCACACATCTGCTCTGATGCATCTCCAATTTTGACAGGATTCAAGTCTCCTCTGCATTGGCTGCTCTGATATTGAACACTCCATTTGTAACTGAGGGGAAATCATGTATACAAGAGTATATTTATATGTCCAGAACCAGTAGTTACAAACTTTGATGATAATTTTGAGAAATAGCACCTATGGTAATATGCCCAAACAGAGCAGCAAGCGTGAGCTCCACTTAGGCATGCTCACTGCACAACTATATGTTGAAACAGCTACAGGTGTAGTCTGGAAATTAGGTTGTGTATTCCCAGTTTAGATCAGGTTTTCAAGAACCCAGATGCAGTTTTGAAATGTAAATAAGAGGCAGATTTTCAAGTGATTAGCCCCAAGAACTTGCAATGCGAACTTGCAGCTCAAGTCTTTACATTCAACCATTCTTCAGTAGTTAAAAAAAAAAGTGATTAGTTTTTCAGAGTATGCTTGGATTTGAAACTTTTTTAAAACATCTTCCTAGCTAAAGTGGCTAGATACTTGCAAAAAGTTCAACCTCCTGCATTTCCAAAAGTCCAGGCTTTGGTTCTTGCACTGTGTTTTCACTTAAATAGTTGCTTATATATATGTGTCTGTATTTGTTTAGAACAACCCCACATCAAAAAAAAAAAAAAATTGCCCTTTTGGTTTTATTAACAGTATTGCCAGAGGGAAAAAGATGCAAATTCTGGAATTTGAGAGTGCTGCAGTAACACATAATAAAGTGTTTTATCAAAGTGCCAGTGAAGTTACTTCCTGGTAAATATACGGGAAAAGGATCTGATTTCATCAAGCTGCATATCGTTGCTGTTACACATTCTTGGTCTAAGTGGGATAAACTACCCTATTTCACAAGATTTCCGCTGTTTTCCATAAATGTCTTTTAAAGATGAATGTATTGATATTCAGAAATGTTATGAATTTCTTACCATGGTACTTTTATGACACGTGAGTTCTGAAACACAAAATACTTTTAAGTATCTTTTTTTTACTCTAAAATTCTGTTTCTTCTTTTCCATGAGTGCTGTGAAAGGGGGGGAAGCATGAAGAATTTGGTGAAGTACTGAACTGCAGAAAGCATTTGAATGGTTTGCTAGACTTAGTTTAAGCTATAGATCAGTGTTTCCCTGATTTTCTCAGAAAAAAGTGCTGTACAGATGAAAAGAGATGCTAAGTAAAAAAGACCACGCTGCTGTACTTTTTTTCCTTTTTTCTTTTGACTCTTCTCCAACATGCTTCACTGAATGTAGAGGTTGATGTTCTGTATCAGATTCCTTCTACCATGACTGTTTTAAAGCAGTTTGAACCTTCGAAGCTCTCAGAGAGCATCTGTCTGGAGCATACTCACATTATCATCCCTGCAGATCTTGGTGGTGTTTATCCAGATGCTTTGTCAGTAGCCAGAGTTTAATGACAAGGCCAAAATATTTTCACTTCTTGTCTTCCTTCTCAGCCAGACTGATTTCAGTGTGAGCAGCTAGTCACAGGTCATCCATGGGTATAGAACTTCACCACACTCCATGGACCCGTGGCCAGGGCTGAATCCACCTGTGAAGCACCATCTTCACAGGTACGGTGCAGTCTGATCTCATGGAGATAGGGGCTGGCGAGGGAGTGGCAGAAGCAAATGCTACTTCTGCCCCCTCCAGCTGGGCACTCCAGTTAAAAAGGCAAGGCAGTTCATATGTATTAATTCAAACTAAATCTAGAGTTTGCATGTGGTCATATTCTTACCTATTTCATCTCTGTCTTCAGAAAAGATAAAGCCAAGTCCTAATTGCTTGACACCAGTAAAGATCACAGCTTTTAGGTGTAAAGTATTGTAAGCCATCATAGCAAGGGTCCACTTTGGGTAATGACTTTCAGTTTATGTGAAATCTTTTTTCCAGAGTTTCAGTTGTTNATAGACTTCTTGGCTTTGGGGTCAAATAAGTTGAATTGCTTAANTTGTATGCTGTTAATATACTAGTAATTTTTATGTATAGAGAAGTCCAGCTATGGCTATATAGTACAAGAAGTGAAGTNGGTCTGATAGGAAGTCTACACNTACTGAATTTTGTCTGTGCATCCATAATTTGTGGTGATATCCTAGTGATAAACTGCATTTAGCAGATACCTTTGGCTGTCTCACCTGTTCTATGTACAGTAATTCAGCTTCCCTGGGACAGCAATTAAACTTTTGACTGGCATCAGCAGCTTCCAGCAGCAGACTTTAAAAAAGAAAAATCTGCCATTGAAATATTCACCTGTCATCCACTGACAACGCATGCACAGATTTTCTAACTCAATCCATTTGAGATGTAGGACGAGCCATGTTTAGTCTCACCACTCTCTTAAGTTTCAGAAGTTCCTTTATTGTACCCAGCTAGGAAGCTTGAGGCACCCTGCTTGCGAACAAAAGTGTCCAGATTTGTGAAAAGATCACCAGCACCAGCTTTTAGACCTCAGAGTACATGGGATATTAAATCTTAACACTGTGGTGCTATTGTGTGCAATATAGGTAATTTCGACACTTTGTATAGATTTCTGCAGGATTTTCATTATCAGTTATGCCTGTTTCCAAATCCAGGGCAGCTTAGGCTTTTGTTGGGTAAGATATCTTGCTTTGCAGTTGTGTGGGTATGGAAAAAGCATGGCCTTGGCAGAACCATGAAGATGGCATGGTACAGAGATTTCAGTAGTTCTCATTTGGGATAATGACATCCATAACTCATTCTGGTATTATTCCCTTGGGCAGTTTAGAACTTCCTATGAAAATTTTTATTTCAGTTTTTAAATAGTAAATCTCTGCATCCTCAGAAGCCATCTGCTATATGAAAAGAGTTTTTTATTAAGAAAATGCACGCTCTGTTTTCATACCAGTTTTTTGCATGCAACAATAACCATGTGAGACCTGAAACCCCAGTTCCAAACATTCCCCCCCTGGACGTCACCAAAGCAAGGCAATAAGTGCATAGCAAAGAGAAGAACAGCTCTGTTTGAGTCTAACAAGCCAAATGAAGCACTGCACCTCTGCGTGGGGAGCTGCGGGCTGCAGTTGTGAGGCTTAGGCCTCCTTGGTTTGTGTTGCAGTTGTGTGAAGTGCAAGGTCACTGCTGTTAACGCACTCGTTAAACAGACAGTGAGTCAGAAGATGGAGGTCTATCTGGGCGAGGTGGAAGAACTCCTGCCTTGTACCTTAATATTTTGTTGTGCAGAAGTTGCGTCCTTTGCTGCTCCTTTCAGACTGCTGAATTAGTCTTTTTTCTCAAGAGAAACACTATTATTTTAATTAACTTTAAATTTGCACGTTCATTTATTCTTGTATTTGTTAACCAAGCTCATATGAGACTGCCAGATTAGGAAGATATTGCTTACATATCTCATGACCTGAACTGTTCAAAGTACAGCATGAATTTGATCTCTTCACAAATATTAATTTGCCTGGGGTTCTCCTGAGCACCCATTCACTGAGTTAAAAATCTATGTTTGCGTGCTGATGTTTGTTCCCGAGGGCTCATCTCCCTAGTGAGCATGTTTAAACAACTGAAGTGCTCTTACAATGAAACATTCAAATTCAAGCCTTTATTATTATGCAATCTGGGATTATTTTTTTATCATTAGACTTCCTTCTGAACTGGGTGGTTGACACTCCCTGTTCCAAATTCCTGTCCCATGAGCTAGTTGTTTGGAAATACTGGCTAGGAGGACAAACACCAGGACTTTTTTTTTAAATCCAGAGAAAGTGCTTTTTCACTAGGTATTTGGGATTAAACTGTAACCTGAAGGCAGGCCACAGAAGTAGGATAAAGATCAAAATGAAAAGGAGAGCATTGCTTAGTGGATTGATGCAGCTGGAAATGGTGGGCCTGACTCAAGTGCTTTGGGAGTCAGAGGATTTCTGCACATGACTTAACTAGTTTCTGGATTAAACCTTGCATATCCCCTAGGAGAGGAATGTATACCTGCTCCAGCAGCATGTGTGCTCTGGAAAATAGTATGAAAAGGTTCTGTATATTGTGACAAACTGAGGGCTCATATACACGTTTGCTATTCAGAAAAAGTTATTTCTGATTAACTCCATGTCTAAACAATTTAATGAAAACCGAGACGACTTTGACTTGACACTCCAGTCAGAGCAGTTCCTGTACGGAACTTCGCTCCTTGATCCATGTTCAAGAACGTATTTATCAGGGAATTTATACAGCCCTTTAAATTCATTTCCTGATGTGAATTAAACTAATTTTCATGTGCAAAACCCTTTGAAAGTCCCATGTGTGTGAAGTGAGGAGTTCTCCATCTTTTTCACACATCCCATGACCCTGTAATCTTCTCCCTCAGAGTCATCCTGCTGGCCAGTCCATCTCTGCTGATGGAAGATCTTCCCCTTCGCCCACGGGGACAGAAAGCAACGCAGTGTGCTCTTCCCACACCAACTGAACACTCAGGCTCTCTTGGCCGCATAAGGAGAGCACCAGGGTTTTGTCATTTTTCTCGGGGACTACTCTTTTTGTTTTTCAAGCTGCTTAGCATTTAAAATACTGTAGCCACTGAAAAGCCAGCAGATCCTTCAGGTTGCCATGCTGCAAGTTGCCAGGTTCTTGAAAGTGCATGGAGAAAAACTGATGCGCCGAATCCCTTTCGTTGTTGTGTTCGGCCGTTTGGAGGACTTGGCCAGCTACGACATTCAAAGTACAGCTGCCTCCGGCGGCGGCGGCGGTGGCCCGAGCATTGTTTTGTTGTCGTTTCTGCAGAGGAACGGCGGGAGCTTACATCATTTCCAGTAATGAAGTGCCTGGGGTTCTTTTATGACTTGCACACTTTGCTTCTCTGGAGCTGTACAGTATGTGCTGCGTGACTCCAGGAAACTGAGGATTTGTTTTGACTTGCTAAAAGAACGTTGGCTGTTTCTCTTTACAATTTCACCGTACAACTTGTCAATTCTCTCCCCTTCTTAAGAATAACTTCAGATTTAATTAGCTGAGTGCAAACATCTTTCATTGCAGTGTGGATTAGACTCCTTATTGAGTACATTTACCAACAGAATGAAAGACATCTTAATCAGGCGTTTCTGTATTTGTACTGCTGTGTCCAGAGTGCCTGGTAGCTGTCAATAGACAGTTGCTACTGACTCACTTTCTAGGGGAGGAGATGACCAGTGATGCGGGGACCAGTCTTGTTAAGGCTTGCTTTTTATTTTTGAAGCTCTCTCTCCTACCTAAGAGCACTTTTCAGCTGTGTTTCATTATCATTTCCCTATCTGCTATGTGGGAAAAACACTACTTAAGTGCCTTGCTGGGATGTCCTGAAGGTGCTGGCTCCCCAGGAGCTCCACAATGACCCTGCCTGGCATATTTTAAATGGAGCAATTTATACTTTGCTGAATTGCAAAGTAGCATTGCACACAAACCTCTGTTAGTCAAGTTGGGCACCGGCTTCCCAAAGTGTTACCTGGATATATGCGCGTGTATGTGCTTCGAATTCTTCAGTGGTGAATTTCGGTTTGCACTTCCACCACTCAGAGAACATTCTCCAGAGCACAAACCACCTGGGTCACTTCTGTGATATCATCACCCAAACAGCAGTCTCCACAGTTCTCTGTAAGTCCTGGAACAAATGGTTGTGCTGCAGTAACAGCAGCTGATTTACCTGAATATGAACTGTCGCAACAAATGCTTGTCGGCAGCATCAAAACCAATGAAGAACAGCACAAAATTCACAATCCCCTTTGTAAAACTGTGTCCTTTCTGTTAGTTCTCAGATATTAGTCACAGGCACTTTAAAAAAACACCTTTAACCTTTATCAACTATTCACTTTCCCAGAGTTAAAATTTGACAAGTTCATTTTTCGCCATGTCTTCTCTCAAAGATGATGTGGTTTCTGTTTGAGTCTTTAGAAGTGAATCATAGTTTCAAAACCCTCACTACCTTAGTGAAACACTCTTTTTCCATTAGCATTCAACATGTTTGACATGGGTTTAGACATGTTATCAGAAACTTCTGCTAGAGTCCTTAAAAAAAAAAACCTGTGTGATTTCATGCCCTGGAAACACCTTTTATGCTATAACTATTCCTACAACTATCGGGAGATACGAGGCATACGGATCTGAGCTAGTCAAATTAATACCATAATGGCTTCTGGCTCGACAAGCACATACAGTGCAAACAGAGAGCAGAACAGCTGTAGCAGAGTTACCTTTTATGTGGGTGGCATAGATGTCTGCCAATTAAAATGATCTGATGAATCATTTCTTGCCATATGATTACTGTTAATAAGAATTTATGTTAACATGTTTGTGTCTGAACTTTGCACAGGTTCATGCCTGCATTTATTTTCTTAAAAAATAGAACATACCATGATTGTTTTTTGTTCTTAATGGACTTTCTGTCCTCATTTGAAAGCATTCCAGGACTTCAGTAATGCAGAGCTATCCCTTAAAGGAAGATGTTTTTATCTCCATGTAGTGCTTTCTGCATGTAATTCTGTAAACATAGGCCAATAGTTTTTAACCTTGGAACCTCAAGCTAATCTTATAAATCCATATAGAAGCACTTACAAAGAGAGCATGGCCTTCAAAATATGAAAAGAGGAGTCCTCACAAACTTTTATTAAAGCCTCTGTTGTTGCAAACATTTCTACTTACACTTTCCTTTAAGTAGTCCCACTGACTGACAGGCTTTAGCCATTGACTTCATTATGCTAACTCCCTGTGTGTAAAACTAACTTTTTTGTTCCAGAACTGAAATGCTATATTTATGATGAGAAATTTAGGTGTGGCAAACTGTTGTTTTAAATATATCTTCAGCAGCTTATAAAGCATTTCAAAATATTTGAGAAATCTGTTCAACAAGTGAGATGTGTTCTAGTATGAAATACACAAGTCCAAGCATGGTGAATGTTAACAGACTTTGACGTAGGGTGATTTGGGGATCTACCTCTGATCAGAAAAACGTAGTTTAAAATTATACATAAGCTTGGTAAACACAGTAGGACAGGGTAGAGAGACAGAAAATAGTTGCAGTAAAACCGCATGAAGTACAGTTTAGCTAGGATAAGTGATTGGAGACTCATCATCTTGTTTGGGAGCCATGAGCAGAACAAACATTTTGGTGGAAGGACTTGTTCCCACGGGACTTAGAACAGTTAGTAGAAAATATACTGGAGAAAACGATCCTAAAAGACTAAGGAGGAAGTTGGCAATTAGATAATTTCTTTCCCCCAACGAGCAATTCTGCCACTGACATCAGTAGGAACAGAGGACACTGCGAAGTGAGGTATTTCCATGGCACTTACATTGGAGCCTTTGGGAGCTCTTTGGCTAACTCCATCCTCCTTACATCTGGTCTGTCCACACTCACCGATGCTTTGAGATCATATTTGCATCCATTTTCCCTGCAGTGTCAATAAATCAAGAACTCTCTTATGTTTTTTCCAGTGTCATCCTGCATTACCACCTATAAGAAGACACCACCTCCAGTCCCACCAAGAACTACCACCAAACCATTTATTTCCATCACAGCCCAGAGCAGCACAGAGTCTGCCCAAGATGCATATATGGATGGGCATGGACAGAGGGGAGATATCATCAGTCAGTCTGGATTTAGCAACTCCACAGAGAGCTTGGACAGTATGAAGGCACTGACAGCTGCTATTGAAGCTGCCAATGCACAGATCCATGGCCCTGCAAGTCAACATGTAGGGAACAACACTGCCACCGTCACCACCACCACAACCATTGCCACTGTTGCGGTAGAAGATAGGAAGAAGGACCACTTCAAGAAAAACAGATGCTTATCTATTGGAATACAGGTACAGTACAGGACATGGATTATATGCCCGCCATTGTTTTGGATTTCTGCATCTGTTTTACTGCTCGTTATGCAATGTTTTGTGTGTTTTTCTGCTTTTCCTGACAGATACCTATGTAGAAATTGCCGCAGCATAATCATTCTGCCTGGTACTAATGATGTTTTCCTAATTTATCGTAAAAAAATCAGATGTGAGAATTTGTTTAAGTCTCCTTGCTGCTTGTTATGCAGCTCTGTCAAATTATACACATGAGCACTAATCTATGAATCATAACACAGCAGGGGTCAGAAAGGCATGAATTAAATCATTGAAAGGGAATGTGTAAAACAATGATTTACATTACACTATCACCCAAAAAATATTTTCATCCAGCCTCACTGAATTTATTGTCACTGTTTATTCATGCATTTCATAATCTGGTAGGCGCTTGAATGAGGCAGCATTGTTCCTATCTCAGTCTCAAGAGCAGAGGAGAAGTTCCTTCTGATTTGCCCTTGTTAAAAAAAAATACATTTTGCTACCTCTAGTGGAGTGAAGCGAGAAAACAAACCCTGCAAAAGTTCACTCAAATAAACTAGACTAATTTAATCTGCTTTCTTAATTAACCTTTCCCACCCCCCCAAAAAAAAAAAAAAAAGAATGTGCACAGGACTCCAACTATCTGCTTGCAGGATTAGCTTTTGCAGCAAAGTATTTGAATTTACAATCAACTGAGAATCAACACAGGTTTTGATGGGAGATCAATCCCAAGCAAATAGAATAGCAACCCACAGCTTATCAGCCTTCACAAGAAGACATGATTTTTTTTTTTTTTTTGCAGACAGAGGTTGTAAACACAGCACTATGTGCCTGGACAGGCTTATCTGATTAGCAAAGCCTAAGAATTTACGGTGAAATCTCTGCATCAACCTGATGAGACGCGAGGTGCTGTGTAGAAGTATGCCATCCCAGAGGCAGCTTCTGGAGAAGCTGTGACTTTTCTCTTACTTCTTCTTGGAAGGGCAATAATTGCTATTGCCTGTGGGTTCAGTTCACTGCCTTTGTTGTAGTCTTTTTCTGCTTCACAGCCCTTTGTTTTGGATATATTCTGAAAGAAGGGCTGATGTTCAGTGTTCAACACAGGAGCAAGATCCAGGTGGGACAGGCGTAGAGGAAAGCTCTTCTATTACTTATTTGCATTCCCAGCCAAGCCTAATCCCTCGTTTCACTGAACAAAGCAACAAAGACTCCTTAGCAGGCAAACACGCTGCAAAGTAATGGGTAGAAAGAAATAATTCCCACATTTGCAGAAGCCAAAATGAACAACAGTAACGTGAACCATGTCTCTTGAGACACCATCTCCCTGCTGTCTCTTCTTCAGGTAGTGCTGCTGCAAGTAACAGATGCTGGTTTTGAGAAGTATAGTGGCCTCAGTTTCCTGAGATTTGAGGAAAATGGAGTCCCAAATGCAGTTCAAGGCTTTGACAATCTCCCTCTAAAACTTTGACGTTTACAGATGACCAACATAATCATATGTGAAAGCTGCCTGGGGATGGTACGTGAGGGGCTGCCAGGGTAGTTCTTGTGTACAAACCAATGCAGATGCCAAAAGCTGGGATTATATGAAGCGAAACCTTCAGCAGAGATGCAGCCTTACAGGATTCCTGCCCGTGCACTGTGCCACCCTCGCAGTTGTGCCCATCAATGAGATTTTTAGAGTCAGACAGGCTTCACAAATAAAAGAAAACTACTTTGCTAGTCCGCTGTCTGGTCCATTTTGCAGCATCATTGCACAAGCAGTCGTGCTGGTACCGCTGAAGGGGTAGTGTGGGGGTGGAAACACCGTAAGAGAGATGTTGCTGCCCAAAATTACTTCTCTTAGAAACAATTGCCTTAAAATAGGTAGGTAGGCTGTCCGCCGTCTGACTGGCAGCATGAAGTCCGTCTCTCTCCTCTAACTGCAAAGGGAGCCTAGATTAGGCTTCGACTGAACTCAGGCCAGGTATACAACTTAATTTTAGATTGGCCCATCTCTGTAGAGCAGGGCAAGCTGCATTAGCCAGAGGCATATTCTTAGTTTCCTTCCTTCTCTAACAAATAAACCTAAAGTGCACTTGTGATGAACCTCCGTGCGTCTCCTCTGCACCCCTCAGTCACTCTTAGGACACCGCAAGCCTTTGCTGTAAACTTCTTTCACAAACAAGCAAAGTAAAGCAAAGAAAAATCCCTTTCATGCATCAGCAGACTGCTTCTCTCTGTCAGTTATGGGATTTAAGGCATAGTTGTCTCCCCAAAATCCTCAGTATCGGGCAAGTACCCTACTTCACTGAACAGCTCTGTAACTCCCTTGCCTCCTTCAGCACTTTTCCTCCATAAGCTGTTCAACTGGGTCTCAACAAGCTTAATTACTGGTGGAACAGATGCTAACTACACCTGGAAATTTTGTACATCAAGGATCAGAGTGGGTCCACAGGTCACTTCGTAACACTGCTGTGGTCTGAAAAGTCTGTGTGACGCAATTTTTTTTTTCTTGTATGACTAACTATGTCATATATAGCACTGGGAATAAATAACTACACTGATTGGACCCAGAAGTTTGTGATTTTGATCAAAGATACATCTGTGGTTAAATTTTAACTTTATACCATTGGTATAAATCTCCTCACGGAAATGGAGAGGTGGTATAAAATTCCTACCTGTACTCCAGGAAGCCACCTGTTTGCATGATGAAGCGATAAAGAAAATGCATCCAAGAGCCACATCTGCTTTCTTTAAATCTTACCTCTACAGTGCTCTGGTTTGGGCAACTAACATTTAAACAAAATAAACACATAATTTTGACATGGGTTCACGTAGGCATGCACATGCAGACTAACAGGCAAAATAAAACAAATGGTGTGGCCCAGTAAGTAGAGTTACAGCTGCTCAGAGATTTGCTCTAGCAAATCTGAGCACCCACCTAAATACTGGATAAACTCTATCTGCATTTTACATGCAGAATGTTGTCTTATGGGCAACATTACCAGAAATGCTTTATAGATTAACAAGAATGATGCATATTCACTAATAACATCAGAAATGGGCACAACACAGATAAACCATCTGACTAGATGAAGGTACTTGAAGTACAAGTTACATGTGCAGACACTTCGTAGTTATTATGCATAGAAACTGTAAGTAGCTGGGTGATGTCTCTACTAAAATACATTCTAATTACATGGTTAATTTTTTTTAAGGTTGATGGTGCTGAAGAATCCTCCAAAGCAGGTGAAAATAAAGCAACCAGTAAGTTCCAGTCCATAGGAGTTCAAGTAGAGGAGGAGAAGTGGTGAGTAAAAGTTAATGCTGTTTTTCTAAAGTAAATAATTATGCCACAACTAATTTTTAAGAGCCCTAGTTCCTGCACACATGACCATAAAAACCTGCTTCCTGGATGAATTGTTAGGTCACCCAGCTGAATAGCTGAGTCTTATAAATGCTGTAGCTCTTCTTTCTCTTAGGGGAATTTTCAGGACCAGTGGGAGAATTGGAAGAAAAATGATGCATATTTTAAAGGTTAATATACTTTTAATAAGCTCTTTTTCCCCCCAAAAAAATCTACCTAAACAGTGGAAGGTGACGCAGCTGGAGTATCAGTCTCGGAATGGCTGCAGCAGCATAGAGCTGATGGGGAAGTTTACCTTGTTTTTCAGCTGAACAATTTCAGGCACGTGGAGCAGTGCAGTGGCAGAGCCAAACCGATTGCTTTTGCTCAGGTATCTCACCCAGACATCTCTGCGTTACAACTGCTCCCTTGGAAAAAATTGTTGAGATTAAAGAAGCAAGCCTGTAAAACTCGGCTCTCTCTCCAATCTGCAGTGTAACCTGAATTAGTAAACAAATATGCTCCAGTAAAAATGAAAAAAAATTTAAATCTAGAATAGTTGTTGTCTTTAAGACTTATCTTTCTTTTTGGATGACAAATTGCAGGTACGTTGCAGGGCAGCGTAACTCTGCGTGGCACTTCCCAGACACGTAAAGTTTCTGAGTGCTTGATCACAACTGCAAATCTTAATTCCTGCCCAAAACGGGACTCAGTGGCTGAAGCAAAGCTGGGCTCTCCCCTCGCCTCCGAGCATGCAGGCCTGCCCGGCGCTGCTGCGGCTGCAAGCACTCACCCAAGTCTTTTGTTCCTTTTTCGCAGCCGCTTGGGCCCAGCATAACTTTTGGATCCTGGAGCCATTCTGTTGATAACTCCCGTATGGTATCGTAGGAGAAGCCTCTGGACAGTATCGCTTGTGGGTGAGGGAGGAGCTGCCTTTGCAGTCTCTCCAGAGAAAACCTGGGTGCAGCAAATCTGAGCTGACAGAATTAGGACCCCCTGCCCTCCTCTGGCCTGTCGACTGCAGCAGCGAGTAGCGGAGATGTCCATTTTCACACTGTTTTTTTCCTACGTCTGCTAAAAATACTCAAAAATAACACGTTATCTACACCATTTTCAATTCAACAAAATCTCCCCGTAAAGTAGCAGAGTACTTTCCTGTGGTTTTAAAAGGCTGGAGTGATTTCAGCAAAGAGAAATGTGATTTTGCAATGACCCTGCTAGGCTGTTACAAAGTTCCTCATTAACCTGCTAAAACATCTCTTGCTGGCAGACATTTCTTTATGTGTTAGACCTTAGCCCCATTTAGCCACAACTCTTCCAGCCTAGATAAATGATCACATTAGAATAGATGCTGAAGGACCATTTCCCTGCAGC